>OBJQ01000011.1_pt1 | contig 271782 bp, 284 predicted proteins | sample 1519921 | NCBI WGS metagenome assembly OBJQ01 (sample SAMN04209244, study PRJEB22552) | human gut metagenome | biome: gut; material: feces | host: Homo sapiens | place: USA: Oklahoma
CATGAACCCAGTCTAAGGTAACTGTACCTGCAGTGGCTTAGAAGCTTATGACTTTTACCCTAAATGGCACGAGAGTCATGAGTAGTTCATTTGCCTATCGAGTGATAAAAGATAGCACAGATGAGACATTCAAGAAAGATGATTTTATATGGATGTCTGAAGATGGTTCAGTAACAGTTGCGGGCGGATTTTTAAGTAAGGAAGAATGGAATCAGGAGAAAACAAATGATTTTGAAGTTGAGCCAAGCAAAGAATATAGTATTTTAAAAACGGCTGGAATGGAAGTCATTGTTAAAAATGAGAGTATACCACTCAATGCTTATAAAGAAAATTGGGAGGAACTGAGAACGCGGCTGGAAAAAGCAGAATTAGAGCTACTTATGATTAGAAATAACGATAAGTGTTCGGATGTAGAGCAAAAGAGGTTGGATATTAAATTATCAGGTCTTCGAATTGCGTTGGAATATATGAGGGAAATGGAAAAATAACATACATATTTACAGAACAGAGGATTGTCTATCCTCTGTTTTTTATTTATTTAGTTCTGTATCAATCCATATTATTCATATCAATCAAGAATAGAGGAAGTATAATATGGAGACTATCAAAAAATACATATTTAAAAATAGAAATGATTTTGCTATAAATAGAATCAATGAGGTGTCCTATTTCTCAACAAATGAATCAGATGTGGATAATTTCACTCGATGTCTGTTAAACACAATAATGAATTTGAATGGAATTAAGAAAAAGAAGGGAATTATTATTGTTTGCATTGGAACAGATCGATCAACAGGAGATTGTCTTGGACCTCTTTTGGGATATAAATTAAAGGAAATAGAAAATGATCGTATTAAGGTATTTGGAACTTTAAAGCACCCGGTTCATGCAATGAATATGGATTGCTACTTGGAAAAAATATATAATACATTTCGCAACTGGGTTATCATTGCCGTTGATGCATCGGTTGGAGCATTAGACCATGTTGGGCTTGTCACTATATCGCAGGGTTCATTGGCACCTGGTGCTGGAGTCGGAAAAGATATTAGCAGAGTAGGAGATGTAAGTATTACTGGTATTGTAACATCTAGCCACTCTCCTGAAAACCTCATGGGAGTAAGATTATCAATCATTATGGATATGGTGGAGTTTTTGTATTCAAGCATGGAACACTTAAACCAAATATTTAAATAAATCATGGAGGAAAATAAATGGAACATGAAATGAATGAAATAATTGAAGGAATACTGGATGGTTTTGATCAAAGCAATAAGGATGCCTATGATAAATTAATCTTTAAGACAGTATCAGACTTAAGAGAAACTGGATATGATATGAAGGATCCAGATGTGTTTAACACTATTTTAGCATTCAAACAGGATAACTTAATGGAGTTAATAGTAGAGGAACTTCATGAACCATGCAAGAATAAAGAGAATCAGCATAAGGCAAATTTTGTTTTTACACACTATTCTTTTTTGGAAAATCATATCAGAAAATTAATTGAAAGTAGATGTGGTTCTTGTTTTGTATCTGATATAAGCCATTCAATTATAAAAAAATATCTGGAATGGTTGATTTCAGGTAAGATGGACGAAATTCACATAGAGATAGAGTCCTTCTGGGTACCCAAATTTGGAATGTATACAGATTGGTTCATATATTGTGATGCTTTATATGAATTATATTATGGACTCACGGAGCATTATCTCGTAGCCTATGAGAATTTATTGAAATGTGAAATACGTAAATACAAACATTTACAACATGATTGGTTTATGAAGTTGGTTGATGCAGAGCCATTCCAATTCAACACGACATATGATGATTATGTAAAAAATCCATTAAACGGCTATTGCACACTAAATAATACTTATTTGATTCGTAAAAAAGTAATACCTAAAGACTTGATTGGAAGGTTTAGTGAACCAGCCTCAAATGAAAGACATATGAAATTATTGAAAGCAATTCCTATTGCAGAAGTTGAAGAAGTATATTATAAAACAAAAGAAATCTATATGTAATTAAAAATTTAGCGGCGTATTCTCGTGACTGACCCTGCTCGTCTTTATCGAGTATTAGTCATGAGTTAGCCGCTTTTATATATTTTTAGTTGTCAATCAAATAAAAACAGACCAATATATCTATAACGATCATCAGAAAGGAGGAGCCTTTAAAAGTAGTATCCAGCTATGCAGTGGCAATTAAACTTTAATAGGATATTCCAGGATACTATTAGAATCTATCGTAGTGCACTTGGGTTTTATAAAATGTTCCTGGAAACAGAATCCGATACAATCTGTAAGTTAAAAGTATTGCATAACAATGACTGGATATGGATAACGGTAAATTTATTAAAGACAGATGTATCATGTATCCTACCTAAAAAAGTATTGGAGCAATACAAAACCAGTCCCAAAGGAAGAGCATAGAACTACCTCGTTAGATACACTAAAGAAAGTCACAGACTTCTTAAAAGCGTCTTAGTGCAGTGCACTTAATCTACAGTTAACCTGGATGTGGTGGAGTGCATTTAGGTACAAAAGCTAAGTCCAGGCTGTATCTGTAGAAAAGGAATCCGGCTAATTACCTTAGTTGGAAGCTCGTAACTTTAGTCATGAGTAGTTTACAACGAAAGACATAGTTCAGCTATGTCTTTTTTGTTAATGGATTTTTACATGCATACTAAAAGAAAAACAAAAGGAGAACAAATATGTCAAATTTTATTGAGGATTGCTTAAACGGAGTAACAACTGAGGATCAACTGGATGATTATATAGAAAAATGGCATACAGAAGAGACTGGGAATGAAAGTTTGCGGGAATATCTTGGAATGACAGAGGAACAATATACAGATGTCCTACTATATGGATGGTCCGTATGCCCGGTTGTAAAAGAAAAGGCGATGGAAAGGATAGAGCAACTTGTAGATTTGCTGAATAAGGCAAGTAAAGCCTATTACAACGAGAGTATGGAAATCATGTCAAATTATGAATATGACAAACTATATGATGAGCTTTTGAATCTTGAGTCAAGATATGATTATTCACCTGAAAACAGTCCAACTAGGAATGTTGGATACGTTATTGAAAGCGATTTAAAGAAAGAAACCCATGAATTTAAGGCATTATCATTGGATAAGACAAAGGATAGGAATGATTTAGCAAACTGGCTTAATAAAAGGCCTGGTTTTCTTGGATGGAAGCTTGATGGGCTTACTGTTCAGATGACATTTGATGGCGGGAAACTAAATAAAGCCGTAACCCGTGGTAATGGTGAAGTGGGAGAGAACGTGACACATAATGCAAAGTATTTTAAAGGAGTTCCGGCAGAAATTCCGTTTCAAGGGCATCTTGTTATAAGAGGAGAAGCCCTCATCACCTATAGTCAATATGAGAAAATCAACAGAGCATTGCAGGAAGGAAATAAATATAAGAATCCAAGAAACCTGGCAAGTGGTTCTGTCAGACAGCTGGACTCAAAAGAATCTGCAAGGAGACATATTGTATTTAAAGTGTTTGAACTTGTTTATGCAGAAGATGAACCTTATTTAGGAGCTGATGGGTCTGATACACAAGAAAATAGATATGACTGGCTTTCAAAACAAGGTTTTGATTTAGTTGAATCGTATCTGGTTGATGAACACACAATTCTTGAAACGATTGAAAAAATGGAAAAACAAATGCCGAATAATGATTTCCCATCCGATGGCCTTGTATTATCATACAATGATATAGCATATGGAAAATCCTTGGGAACGACTGGGAAATTTCCAAAACATTCCATTGCCTTTAAATGGAAAGATGAAACGCAGGAAACCACGCTATCATATATTGAATGGAGCGCTTCCAGGACCGGCCTTATCAATCCAGTTGCCGTGTTTAAGCCGGTTGAACTGGAAGGAACAACGGTAAGCCGTGCAAGCGTACATAATGTCAGTGTGTTGGAGTCCCTTAAACTTGGAGAAGGTGACCATATCATGGTCTATAAAGCCAATATGATCATCCCACAGATTGCAGAAAACCTTACACAGAGCGAAACAGTTAAAATACCTGATGTATGTCCTGTTTGTGGTGCAAACACAATGATCAAAGAAACCACAAACAATGGGCAGCTCATAAAGACACTCCATTGTACAAACCCGAACTGTCAAGCAAAACATATTAAAAAATTCACGCATTTTGTGGAACGTGATAGAATGAATATTTCTGGATTAAGTGAAGCAACGCTTGAGAAATTAATAGGAAGTGGACTTATCAAGGAGTTTAGGGATATATACCATCTATCGGAACATAAGGATACCATCATCACAATGGAGGGATTTGGTGAGAAATCTTATGAAAAACTCACTAAATCAATTGAGAAAAGCAAGACTGTAAAGCTTGAAAACCTGATTGCAGCATTGGGAATTGATAATGTTGGACGCGATGCTGGAAAGAAAATTTCAAAGGCATTAAATGGTGATTTGGACCAATTCATTGAAAAACTGGAATCTGGTAATTTCCTTGATGTAGAGGACGTAGGAGAACTTAGTAATAACGCCATTAATAATTGGTATCAGACGCAGAAAGACTTAAAAGATTCGGGAGAAAGTGAATTTTTCAACTTATTAAAAGAAATCGTTGTAAAAAAACCAGATATTGTAAAAGGGAACAAGAATGAAAATCTAAAATTAGATGGAAAAGTGTTTGTTATTACTGGTAAACTCACAACGTACGGAAAACGTGATGACCTAGTTAAAAAGATAGAGTCACTCGGAGGAAAAGTTACAGGTTCTGTTTCTAATAAGACGCACTACCTAATCAATAATGATACAACCAGTAATTCGTCTAAGAATAAAAAGGCAAAAGAACTAAGTATTCCTATTCTATCAGAAGAAGATTTCAATAAGTTAATTAAAGAGTAAAAAATATAACAGTAACATTTTAAAGACCAGGTTAATCCTGGTTTTTCTTTTGGTAAATAACTTTTTATTATTTCTAGGATAATAACATAATTAAATTGATAAAGATGATTGGAGTAGAAGAAAGGTATGGTAAACAGTATGAGAAAATTAGAAGCAAGAATCTGCAAGTGTGGAAGAATTCATTTCTATTCAACCGAGTTATTACAGTCGTTGTTAGAAGCAGAAAAAGAACTTGTCCTGATTTGTTCAAAATGCGGTAATGTTACACGCATTGGAGCAGATATCGAACCAGCAGTTTGGTACGATGAAGATGCAGATCCAGAAGCGGTTATGTTTAACATGTATGCAATGCATTCTGAGAATGAAGAGATTGGAGCAGAAGATTTTAATCAGGAAATTATGAATGAAAAACATAAAAGAACCATCGGTAAAATCCTCATTAATGAAGGAGTTCCTGTTTATATGGGAACTGGTTATACTGCAGATTACTATGGACCAAACGGGTTCGCAGATTATGGCTCAAATTTCGAACGGAATAAAAATTACATAACCATCGAGGAGTTAGAACGTGATTGGGATGAGTATGATAAACGACGCCGCAAGGTACAAATGCAGGCCTTGTTAAGGAGCCTGACAGATGAACAGGCAGAAGCCCTTTCCTGTTATAGTATTAAGAACCTTGATTGGTCCAATACAAAATGGGAAACCAAATATAACAGCAGAAGGGAAAAATGATATGAATATTCAAGTAAAAGCAACGTCTGACAAATACACCCTAAATTTTCATGAAGTTTTGAACGAAATCTTTTTTACCAATGGATGGTATCAGGGAGAAAACTTCAAAGATGGAGTGTTCATAATGGTTGATCAAATTGGGTTGATTCATGTATATGAATTTCGTGAAGATACATTTGGTGTGATTGATTGTAATACTTTATCCATTAGCGCTGAAACTGTTAATCAAAAGTATAAAAGAGTATATACCCAGCCAGAAATCATGAGAAAGTGTAGATGGTAAAAGTAATTTGAAGGTTATAAAAACATTAGGAGGAATCAGTTATGAAGGAATTCAGAGTAGCAAAATGTCTTGAAAATGGTAAGATTGGTGAATATGCAATCTTTGCGGATGGATCCTCAAAGCGACGGATTCAGAGTGATGAAACATATGGAAAGTATTTTACCGTTCCAAATGAATTAAATGTAAACGAAACCAGTATTCTAAAACACAGCTTTTCTGGGAGAATTAAGGATGCTGTAGATACAATCCGAAGTGGTAATGGTGACTGTATCAATGTCTCAAATCTTTTTGGGAAACATGAATCCGTATTCTATTTTCTGGATAGAAAGGTTGGAGAGGAATTAAGGGCTAAAAGCCTGGAAGGTTGGAAAGATACGAAATTTGCTTGGGCACTAAAAGCTGGATATAAAACAAGCTTTGGTGGATATAGTCTCCTAAATGAAAAAGACGAACTAATAACCATGTTTGATGAAAATCGCATACCAGCTTACTTTGATAATGAATCCGATGCCAGGAATCATATGCATCATTTAATTGAAGAAGCGTGGAAGCATGCAAAACAATTAACTGAAGCAATTGAAAAAGAGGAAGATAAAAAGAAAAAGGAACAGGTCTTTACTGATATGTTAAATGCTATCCTGGAGAAGTACCCAAAGTTCACACTGATGGAAAACCTAATATGTGATATGCTAAATAATGATCTGACATTGAAATTTGAAGAACCAATGCTGGAGCAGATTGGATGGAAAGTAGTTCAGCAGATTGATATGCGTTGAAGAATCAGCCGCCGCATTCTCGTGACTTTAGTCATGAGTAAGGCGGCTGTTGCCTTGTCATTTGGGATAGTTTCGCTCATAATATCTCTATAAAACCAGGAAGGAGGAGCCTTATGAAAGTCACATCCAGCTACGGAGTCGAAATCAGGCACATGAACCGGATATTCAAAGATACTGTCACCATCTACCGTAAGGCTCTGGCCTTCCTGGTGGATGTCTATGATGAGGAATGGAACAACCTTGAGGTCATAGCAAATAAACAGAAACGGTTCAATGAGGCGGAACGCCTCATTCATTCCACGAAATCAAACACGGCTGTTTATGATTTTGACACCAGGTTTTATAAAATACCGTCGTATTTAAGACGAGATCTGGTGAATACGGCATTGGGTATCGCATCCAGTTACAGGAGTAACATAAAGAACTGGGAGGAGTCCGGCCGTGCCGGCTCCAGGCCGAAATTACAGAAGGAACACTTCCAAATGCCGGTGTTCTTCCGTGACAACATGTACCAGGAGACGGAGTCTGACGCCAGATGCAGGCTGAAGCTGTTCCATAAAAACGACTGGATCTGGGTAACCGTGACACTAAAGAAAACGGACGTGGATTATTTGAAGAAACACTGGAGCTATGCAGCCGCATCGGCTCCCAGGCTTGAGAAACGCTATGGAAAATACTTCCTGCGTTTCTCTTATGAAGAAGACGTGAAGCTGTCCACTTCCAAGGTAAAGGACCAGAAAGTATGTTCCGTAGACCTCGGAATCAATACAGACGCGGTCTGTTCCATCGTGTATGCAGACGGTACTGTCGCTGCAAGGAAGTTCATCAATCTTGCAGCTGAAAAAGACCATCTGCATCACGTGCTAAACCGCATCCGGAAATTCCAGAGACAGCATGGATCCAGGAACAGTGGCAGCTTCTGGGCCTATGCAAAAAGGCTTAATATGGAACTGGCAAAAAAGACAGCCAATGAGATTGTGTCGTTTGCCGCAGCTCATTCCGTGGATGTCATCGTATTTGAGTATCTGGATATGAGTGGCAAGAAACACGGAACCGGGAAACAGAAGCTCCATATGTGGCGGAAGAATTACATACAGGAAGTGGTGAAGCACAAAGCGCACCGTATCGGTATCCGTATCTCCAGAGTATGCGCAAGGTACACAAGCTGGCTGTCATTTGATGGCTCCGGTGAAGTGGACCGGGATGTACATGACCATCGCTTCTGCACATTCAAAAACGGAAAGAGATACAACTGCGACCTATCTGCCAGCTACAACATAGGTGCACGTTATTTTATAAGAGAACTCTTAAAACCTGTCTCTGCAAAGAGGCAGTCCCTGCTTCTGGCAAAAGTCCCGGAAGCTGGGCGCAGAACCACCTGCACGTTAGATACGTTAAGGAAAGTCTCTGACTTCCTTTCCGTATCCTAGTGCAGCGCACTTTGCCTGTGGTTAACCTGGATGTGGTGAAATGTCTTCAGGGTATGGAACTAAGTCCAGGCTGTATCTGCAGGAAAGGAGTTCGGCTGAATAAATCATCCGGAAGCTTGTGACTTGAGTCATGAGTGGTTCACTGGACAAATAAGATTATTTAAAGAAGGCATTGCCTTCTTTTTTCTTGTTATAACTAGTTAAGTAAGCTGTAATTATATTATCATTATATGGTGTGACTTTAACTTATTACGTCCGGCATAAATGTACGGATCTACAGTCGTAATGTTGTCACAAGTAAAACTCCCATTCCTTTAAGTGTGGGAGTGCCAAATTAGTTGTCAAAATCCAAGAGTCTAGTTATAATAGATGTATAAAAGGAAAGATGATACACAAATGTAAGGTTGTAGTTATGATTTGCTAAAGGAGCATGATGAATGAAGGATTATTATGATGAAATAAAATCCGAAATGGAACAGAGTGGAATATGCGAATCAGATATACAAATGGTAATAAAAAAAATAAAGGAGTTAAGAAAAAATTCAGATTCCAAAAAGGTATCAACGGATAAAATGAGCCGTTTAAAGGAAACAGATTAATAATAGTAAAGCAGGCAGAGGCCTGCTTTTTTGTTTGTAAAGATGTTTGTATTTAATTAAAGCCATACTTTAAATGAGAATCGGAAAGATAGAGATAGGAGGATATATGAAACGTATTGAGGAACCAAAGCAAACGTTTATAGCAACATGTAAAAAATCTGGTTGTGGTTCTAAGTGGAAACTTACAGAAGAAGATATTATAAAAGAAAAAATTACAAAGAGAAATAAATGCACCATAAATCACTATGGCTTTATTTGTCCGGACTGTAATCATTTTACAGAATTGGATCTCCCAGAAAAGATTAAATATAAAGCTAAAATGTGTCCAGGTCAAGTGTATGAGCCAGACAATGATTTTGAAATCGGCAATGTAATTGAAATAGAAACGATTGATTCGAGGAAGATTGTTCCTATCAGATGTAATGATTGGTGTGATAGTATGGAGGATATTCTATATTCTCTTTGCGGATGCAGAGACGATAGGATATATCCAACTGTTTTAAGTAAAGCAGATGGCTTCATGACAATTGGATTTCGGACTCCTTGCTTAAGCGATAATTATTATGTTTTCAAAGTTCCAATCATGGCCATTACAGCAAAAAGGATAGACTTTGATACAGATATCCATAAGTCAGTTGAACTAAAAGACCAGTCATATTTTTACATAGATGAGGATGATAAATATGTGTATGTATTAGTCTTTTACTATTACAGTTATAGGGATTTTGTGAAAGCTATGTATCAAAATATTCCGTATGAAAAAATTAAAGATCCAAAAAAGTATTGGTTCAACCAGTCCTTAAAAAGTCCGGCAGATAAAATACCATATGAAAAATGCTACATAACCCTGAACGATGTCTTTGGCAGAGGCTTAATTAGCAAAATAAATAAGGAAGATTATTATCGTATTGCCGTACCGATATTTGATTTTTGCGAGTGCCTGTATATAGAAGAAAAATACATTAAATACTTCCTTGCCAAGTATATTGCGGATTTTGGCACAGATAAAGTTGTGGATGTATAAATAAACGGCAATCAAAAAAGCAAGCAGTGAGCTTGCTTTTTATTTACTGAATATCAATGGTTTTAATGTCCTTCTCTGGCCGTTCCTTTCTTGGAACAGTAATGATAAGAACACCATCTTCAACCTTAGCAGTAATCTTATCGACATCGACATCATCACTCAAGCGAACATGACGTTCGCATCGCCCATCACATCTTTCGCATGCAATGACTTCTTTATCAGTTGATTCAGTCTCCTCATGTTTTTCAGCAACAACTGTGAGAATCAATTCATCAATGCTAATCTTAATGTCTTCTTTCTTGAAGCCAGGTACATCCATTGTAATGGTATAAGCCTCATCTGTCGAAGCAATATCAGTTCTCATGTTCCTGAGAATAATTGCTGGGAAAGAATTCCGTTTCATAAGATTATCAAACGATTTATCCATTCTATCAAAAAAATCATTATTTATAAGACTTAACATATAAATCCCTCCATAAATGTATAGTTTAGTTTTGTCATTTATAGTATGTAACATTCTCAAATAAATGTTTATAAAAATATCAACTTATTTATTCTTAGGAGAGATAAAACATAATATAGATAAAATAAAACAGGAGGGAAACGATAAAATACGAAATATTAATAGAATTCTTGGTGGAGGATTGAAAAATATGTACAAACAATATATTATAATTAGAAAAGATTTGCCAATGTCAGCAGGTAAACTGGTTAGTCAAGGAGCCCATGCAAGTGAAAGCTTTCTGACCCATATGATTTCTAAATCAATCATACTGACAGAAGAAGGCTATGTATGTAATATGGTGATTGATAAGGATTTATGGGAACAATGGATGAACCCAGAGGCAAGTTTTACAAAAGTAACGCTTGGAATCAAAAATCGAAACCAACTGGAAAAACTTTTAGCAAAAGCTAATGAGATGGGATTTGTTGAAGGGAAGGATTATTTTTGCATCCATGATGAGGCTAGGACAGAGCTGCAGGATTATAAGGAAGAGGATGGAAGGGTCCTGACAGCTATCGGCTTTATTCCTATGGAAGAAGAGAAGTTAAGAGCATTACTAGGAAAATTACAGCTTTTTAAGTAAGGGCCGATTTGTAACATATGGTATGGATTATATGAATCCTAAATAGAAAAAAAGGAAAATGAAGGAGAATGAACAATGAATTTGGACTGGAATATCATATATGTATCAAATGGGCATGCCTGTGATAAATGTGGTAGATATGAGACGCCATATGTTGACTACATTTGCGATGCACACACGGATGGATTAAATAATGCATATGGACATACCGAAATTCGTCTAGTGCTAGATTTGGGAGCTGAAGAAATCATGAGGATCCTAAATACCATCGGATTAAGAATCAGCCAAGGAGAAACATTCAAAGCTGGAGATTTGATTCATGGCATCTATGAAGATTGTGATGTAAGGGTCGACTGGATTGATGAAGAAGATGAAACGGAAAATGCCTTACGGATTGTGATTCCTGATTCAAAGAACCGTTTTCCAGAAGACCCAAAATGTGATGAAATATATGCATTGCAGAAATACAAACTGAAAGATTTACGGCGATGTCCCTATATAAGCTAAAAAGAGCCTTCCAGCTCTTTTTTTATGTATGTTTTTCTACATATTTATCAGGCATTTCATCAATAAAACGGCTTCGTTTCATTCTTTGAAAATTTCCATTTATCATCCGTTCCGATGCGGAAGTAAGTATTAGTTCATCAATTGCTCTGGTGATACCGACATAACATAGCCTACGTTCTTCTTCAACATTATCTTCTATGACAGACTTTGTGGATGGGAATAACCGTTCTTCCATCCCGACAATATAAACTTTTTTATACTCCAGACCTTTTGAGGAATGTAATGTCATAAGCGTAATCCGGTCTTCATCGTCAATTGTATCAACTCCAGAAACCAAGGCAATATCTTCTAATAATTTATCAAGCGTATATGCCGATACAGAACTTTCAAATTCTATTACTTTATTGATAAATTCTTCAAGATTTTCTTTTTTGGACTCATAGACATCTTCATCATTGACTTTCCTCAGTTCATCCATGTATCCGATTTTATATAATACATCATTGAGATATTCATGAATACTATAAGAACCATCACAAGGAGAATCAAGAACTCCACACTTTTCCAATTTTAAGCGATAATCTTCAATCTTGTTTATGAAATCCGTGATGGATTGAAGTGTTCGCTTGCTAAGTGATGGAATTTCATTTGCTTTATGGAGTGCTTCATATAAAGATAGTGAATAATCGGTTGCATATGCTTCAATCTTATCAAGCGTCGTATCACCAATATTTCTCTTTGGGACATTAATGATTCGTTTAAGAGATACAGCATCAGTTGGATTTGATATGATTTTCAAGTAGGATACCATATCCTTAATTTCTTTTCTCTGGTAGAAATTAATGCCGCCAACAATACGATAGGGAAGGCTGTATTTAATACATGCCTCTTCTAATAAACGTGACTGTGCGTTTGTACGATATAGGATTGCGATATCTTTGTAGTCACAGGATTGCTCAATAATATCTCGTATAACAGATGAGGCTTCCAGTGAAGCGGTTTCGTAGTTTATATAGTGAACTTTTTTGCCAGGGTCCCTTGTTGTTTTGAGTTTCTTTATAGAACGCATGGTATTATTTTTTATAACTGCATTGGCAGTATTCAGGATGTTCCCGCTAGAACGATAATTTTCCTCCAGCTTTATTACAAGCGTATTTGGATAGTTTGATTCAAAATCCAATATATTCTGTATATCAGCACCACGGAATCCATAAATGGATTGATCGTCATCACCAACAACACAGACATTCTCATATTTTTCTGCCAGCATAGAGACAAGTAAGAATTGTAAGCTATTCGTATCCTGATACTCATCAACCATGATGTAATGGAACTGTTCTTGATAATCCTCCAGGATATCTGGGAAATCTTCAAATAGCTCAACGGTTTTTAATAACAGATCATCAAAATCTAAAGCATTGTTTTTATACAGCTGTTCTTCATACAATTCATAAATATGAATGATTGCCCTTTCTTCCCGGGTGGATGCAACATACTTATCCGGTGCTATATTCTGATTTTTTAAATTGGAGATAAACCCTAAAACAGGAGCCGGTGATAGTATTTTCTGATACAGATTTTCTTTGATTATTTTAGTAATTACTGATTTTGAGTCATCTGTATCGTATATTGAAAAATTGTTTTTATATCCAATGTCGGATGCATACTTTCGTAAGATACGTGCACACATGGAGTGGAATGTCATCGCCCACATACCATCGGCATGGTCGCCAATCAATGCCCGAATCCGTTCTTTCATTTCATTTGCAGCTTTATTTGTAAATGTGATTGCTAAAATTTGTTCGGGAGCAACTTTTTTATTCTCTACAAGATAAGCTGCACGGTATGTAAGCACACGTGTTTTCCCTGAACCGGCACCTGCAAAAACAAGCAGAGGGCCTTCTGTTGTGAATATGGCCTTTGCCTGCTCTGCATTCATTTTTCCCATAATATCAAGTATCTTCATTTATCTCATTTCCTCTCAAATTATTTATTAATAGTATGTTTTTTGTCTTCTTTATTTAAAATCATACATTATAAATGAGAGGTGAAAATGAATGAAAAAACAAACAATTATATTATTAGGGACTGTTTCGTTACTCGTTATTGGATATGGATTAACATCTTCTTATTATTCTACACATTTTTTTCCAAACACAAGAATATTGGATTATGATGTATCTGGTAAGACAGTAGTGGAGGCAGATTCATTTATAAAATCAGAATTGGAAAATTCATATGGTCTGTCCGTAAAGGGAAGGGACTTTCCTGATGAATGGATTAGCGGCCAGGATATTGGGTATCAGGTAGATATCAGTACAAAACCAGTCCTAGAAGAACAGGAATCAATAAAGTGGATATTAAGCCTGAATAAAGACACCATATATGAGCTTGGTTATAATCATACATTTAATCAGGAAAAATTAATGGAGGAAACAGAATCCTTGTCCGCACTACAAAATGAAAACATGAAAACTCCAGAAGATGCCTATATAGATTATATAGCTGGAACCGGATATCAGATTATAGAAGAGAAAGATGGAACACAGTTAATAAAAGATAAAACCTACAAAACGATAATAGATGCAGTAAACCAGGGAAAAACAGAAGTTGATTTAGATTCAAGCGAGTGCTATACAAAGCCAGGTGAAACAAAAGAGTCAGTGACACTGAATGAGATGTTAAACAAATTAAACATGGTAGCATCTTCCTGCATTACTTATGAGATAGGAAGTGTTTCCAAAATATTGGATGCGGATACATTCCATCAATGGATTATAACAGATGATTTAGGAAATATCTCATTAAATCAAGAGATGCTAGAAACATATGTCAAATCATTGGCAAAAGAGACGGATACAGCTTATACAAAAAGGGATTTTATGACTACCTCAGGGACAGTTGTAAATGTTGAAGGACCCTATGGCTACAGAATTGATAAGGAAGCGGAAGCTGAACAATTAAAAGATGAAATCTTATCCGGAACACAAACAGAACGGGAACCAATCTATTCTATGGTTGGAGCCAGCCGTGAGGAAAACGATTATGGTAATACATATGTTGAGATAGATTTGACAAATCAGATGGTTTATCTTTATGTGGGTGGAGACTTAATCCAATCATCAAAATGTGTGACAGGAAATATAGCAAAAAGGCATACAACACCTCCGGGTATCTATCCATTGACATACAAACAGAAAGATGCGGTTCTCCGTGGACCAGGATATGCTTCACCTGTTAAATTCTGGATGCCTTTTAATGGTGGTATAGGTTTACATGATGCTTCATGGCGGTCAAGTTTTGGTGGCAATATCTACAAGACAAATGGCTCACATGGCTGTGTGAACCTCCCATATGATATGGCAAAGACACTTTATGAAAATGTATATAAAGGTATGCCCATCATATGCTACAATTAAAAATTGAAGTTAGGAGTTTTGAAAGAATAAAGAAGAAAATAATTACTTCAACCAAATATTTATAATACATGGACAAATGATAATCGCTTCATTCATACTAGTTAAGAATAAATAATAGGGAGGTTATCATGAAAGACTATATTAAATATATAATAGGAACCATTGTGGGAGTCACAGTTTTTACTTTTGGAGTTTTATTCGCAAAAAAGCATATGAAAAAAACATATTCAAAGCAGCCAGACCGTGAATATATGGTATGAGAGAGGAAAGGATGATGTCCTTTCCTTTTTTATTTTAAAGAAAGAAGTAAAAGCATTAAAGCTTGAACTTGGATAACAAAAAAGCCATATCACAAACCGATAAGATTTATGATACAGCTTAATATTATGAATCTGGAACAAGTTTAATCAGAGAATCTATGTCGGCGTCACTATTTTGTTCAAGTAAAGTTACGGTTTGTATCTTTGTTATTATTGCTGGAGAACTTAAAACAATATCACCTAAAAAATTTATTTTAATTGTGTCACCGGTATGTATATCACTCAAGGGAATATCTTCTTTTTTTGTGCCTTGTATTTTAACATCATCTAGATACATTTTCATTATCTGTTTTTCATTTTCGCAATCAACCAAGATATAATACTTATCTCTTGATTGTTTGCCTTTTATATGAACAAATGTACCTATTGTCTCAGCAGGATGATTACCATATTCAGGTTCTTTATTCTGGTTATATAGTAGATATAAGATTAATCCTATGGTTATTAGTACTATTCCGATGCTAACGATATACAGATGTTTTTTCATTTTAGTATCCTCATCTATCTTGTGATATTTAATCCAAAATTCGGGTCGTTTCTATACTTTAGAAATAGTGTAAAAATAGCTTTATCAATTTTTAAAAATCCTGCTTTATGTGTATCTGGGTCATGTCCATGCAAAATTCCATGAATAAGATTATCGTCATCAAATAATGGTGACCCGCTTTGTCCAGGTGACGAATTAAGATCTGTCATTAGTATATCAGAATAAATATGTTCAATTGATCCGTCACAGCCATATTGATTAAATAAATCTTCCTCTGGATAACCAATTGACCTAACATTGTCTCCTTCGTTATGTTCTTGGGTAAAACCGAAGTATCCAACATCCGCTGTTTCATATATTGTTACAAGAGCATAATCGTATTTAGTATCATTTGGACTGTTATATTTGGTAGACACCACAACACTTTCACCTGTATATTCATGTTCTGAAACTAAAAGAGGACCACGTATTCCTGAATATACTGTTACTTTATCAGGGAAATAATCGTCATTATCTGTATTTATTATAACATGAGCACATGTGGCGACTACTCTGTCTGAGATGAAAAATCCTGTACCTGCTTGGGTTGAGCCATCTGGATACTCTGCTACAAGATATGCAATTCGTGAATCCGGATTGGCCATTTTATATCGGTTATCATTATTTACTGATGATGACAGTGGAGCGGCTTTATCTGATTTACTTGCTTCAACTGTTATTTTATCACTACCATCTGAGGATAGCGGATATCCACAATATATTTCTGTGTCTAAGTAGTATTGACCATAATATAAAAATTCACGGTCTTGAGCAAAACTAGTGATTAAAGTCGAACTCATTATGGTTATCAACGCTAATAAAAGTGCTAAAATTTTTTTGGATTTCATATATGTTTATCTCCTTGAAACCAAATAAATTGACTTTTGATTAGCTGTTTTTATTTTTCAATTATAAAAACTTTACTATAATCAAAATAAAAAGTCAATCTAATTTGGACAAATAAGTATAATTAGTTAGTTATGTGTAAGTTCGTGTGAGTTAGATAAATTCATTACTTAATTACACACAAATAGTATGAAATAAGGGTTTAAATAATTTTGAGTTGAACAAAGATTATTTTGGAAAAAAGAACCATAGGGCTCTTTTTTATTTATATGTCATGAAACGGATATTTTAAAACATACTATAAACGAATCAATAAGAAAGATGAAAAAATAAATTCACATAAGGACAGGAGTTATATGGAAAATAGAAGATATGAAAAACCAAAACGAGAAAATGATTTTGGCGGAAATTTTAAAAAGACACTTTGTTTTATTGGAAAAACCATAGGAAACATGTTAGGCTCTGTTTGCTGGTTTATCAAAACGCTGATTGCATTTATTACGATATCTTTTATATGTGGATGCTTTATTGCTGGTGCGATATATATAAAGATGAAACCAGATTTGGATTCGTGTATGGAAATTGCTTATGATAAATTATCCAGCATGAAGGAATCGGATTTTTATAAACCAATGGATACATTTATCTATGATAAGGATGGCAATACAATCGGAATTATTAATGCCGGCCATTTTGAATATGTTGGAATTGAGGATATCAGTCTGAACTTACAGAATGCTTATATATCACAGGAAGATAAACGGTTTAAAGAACATTGTGGTGTTGATTTAATATCAACGGCCCGTGCAGGATTAGCCCTAATAAAAAACAAAGGAACCATAACGCAAGGTGGTTCAACAATTACACAGCAGGTTATTAAAAATACATATTTGACGCAGGAACAGTCTTTTAAAAGAAAACTGATTGAATTCATGTTAGCGCCAAGACTAGAGGCAAAATATAGTAAACCTAAAATCATGGAGTTCTATTGCAACACCAATTATTATGGTAACGGATGTTATGGAGTGCAGGCAGCAAGTCAATTTTATTTTGGGAAAGATGCAAAACATCTGTCCATAGCGGAATCTGCATTACTGGCCGGACTAAGTAATAGTCCATCTGCGTATGATCCAGTGGACCATCCGGAGAAAGCTAAAGAAAAACGTGATAGTGTAATTCGAAATTTAAAAAAGAATGGGTTCATAACAGAGGAAGAAGAATCAAATGCATTAAATGAACCATTGGTAATTGAACAGAAAAGTTTTGCTTCATCAATCGAAAATTATCAGTCCAGTTATGCAGTGCATTGTGCAGCAATCAAATTAATGGAGGAGGAGAATTTCGCATTTAAATATACCTTTGCAGATAAAACAGAATATAATTCTTATATCCAGACGTATAGCGATGTTTATAATGAAAAGGTGGATGATATAAGAAGTGGTGGCTATAAGATATATACATCACTGGATAGCAATATACAATCAATTGCACAGGATAAATTAGATTCAGCTTTATCCAAATTTACTGAAACACAGGAAAACGGTAAATATGCACTTCAAGGTTCAGCAGTAATAGCAGACAACAATAGTGGATACATTGTAGCAGTTATAGGCGGAAGAGGAACAGAAGACCAATTTAACCGGACATACCTAAGTGCCAGACAACCTGGTTCTGTTATAAAACCTCTTATCGACTATGCTCCGGCTTTTGATACAGGATTATTTTATCCATCATCTATCGTTAACGACCATTTGTTTGAAAATGGACCAAAGAATTCAGGTGGGTCGTATCGAGGAAATATAACAATCAGAGAAGCCGTAAACCGTTCGCTTAATACAGTAGCATGGCAAATCCTTCAATCGATTGGTGTTAATAATGGGCTACAATATCTGTCAGATATGAGATTCCAGAAAATAACATATGTCGATAATGATGTTCCTGCTTTATCCATTGGTGGTTTTACGAATGGTCTTAGGATTGTAGACATAACAAAGGGATATCAAACATTAGCAAATGATGGCCTTTATAATAATAATACATGTATTTTAGATATAGAAGATGAAGCAGGAATTAGCCTTATATCAAAGAAGACGGAAGATAAGCAGGTGTTTGAACGGGACAGTGCTTACATGATGACAGATGTATTAAAAGGGACATTGACAGAAGCTTATGGAACCGGACATGGACTAGCACTAAATAACATGCCTGCAGCAGGAAAAACAGGAACTACGAACGAAAATAAAGACACCTGGTTTGCCGGATATACAAAATATTATACAACCGCTGTATGGGTTGGATATGATACTCCGAGGGAAATGCCTGGCATTTATGGAGCTACTTATGCCGGGAAGATATGGCAGTCAATCATGAATGAAATCCATACTGGCTTAGAACCTATGGATTGGGAAGCTCCAGATACAATTTATCATGGGCCATATGACCCAGGAACAGGTCAATCGGTTGAATATGATACAGGTGCCAGTGATTTATTCTCAGTGACATTGGAGGAAATTGCAAAACGCACCTATGAAAAACAGGAGGAAGAAAGATTCATCGATACCATACGCAGCCAGGTGAAAACATATGAAAATACAACAATCTCAACAGTAGAGGATACATACAAAATTGAAAAAGATTTCGAAACTATGAATAATCTGATTTCAAATATAACAGAGCCACACGAACGTACGGAATTATATGACCGAATATACGCAAAATATCAAGAATTAATGGATATTAAGGGTTCCATGAAAGATGAGATTATATTATATGAAAAACAGAAAGCACAAAAAGAGCAAGAAGCGGCTCTAAAGGCAGAAAAGGATGCTGAGGAATCACGAAAAAAGTTAATCCAGACTACAAGGGAAAACGATTTTATTGAGTCTTTAAAAATGATTACCTCTTTGAAATATAAGACATCAAATATTGACAGCTTGAAAGAGACAGCAGCAGATAAACTGGAAATGCTAAAAGAATATCCTTCGTATAACGAATATAATTTACAGCTTCAAGCAGCTATCTCTAATCTGGATGAATTGCCGGATTATCAGGAGTATCTGAAAGCAGAAGAGGAAAAGAGAAGGATTGAAGAAGTAGAGAGGCAGGAGGAGGAATCCAAAAAAACAGAACTGGAGAATCAGTTAAACCAGATGATTGAATCTACAGAAAATCAAGGCCCAGGAAGCATACCGAATGATTCAGAAATGATAGGACCTGGATTTAAACCGAATGATTCCACACCAATGTATAATGAGGAAGGAGGTCCATATTAATGAATGGAAAAGAAAAAATAGGGAGAGACAATATAGAACATAAACCAGCTGATTCACAAAACTGGTTCTCTACACTTACATATATAGGAATCCCAATTGTTGGTTTCATATATTTGATTATATTATCAAGGTCAAAGAGTCAACCAATCAAACAAGACTTTGCAAAAGCGTATATTAAATTTAAATTATTACACCTAGCAATTGTATTTATTTTCATAGGTATAATTGTTTATGTTTCTATCCCTTATATTGATAAACTGCTTTCTTACATGGAATTATTATAATTATAAAACAAAAACCACCCGAAGGTGGTTTTTATTTTTTGTCATTAAGCGTTTCCAGTACTTTTCTGGGATTATCATGTTTTGATGAGATTGTTGGACAATTACATTCATAACTTTGATACTTTACCTGGAGAAATGCCATTTTCAGAGCTGCAATGTTCTCTTCTTCTTTTTCATTCATAGTATGCTCCCTTTATCAGTCTTAATACTTATAATATGTAAGAAAATATAGGAAATCAGTGGATTGTTCTATTTGGGTTTATGACATATTAAACTTATAGATGATAAAAAGGAGAAAAATTATGATTAAAGCAAAATTAAAAATATGGATTACATTATTTGTTATCTATATTCTCATTCAATCCTTTGGTGGTTATGTGACAGCTTTTATTGAAGGGCTATTTAAACAACCAGTGGAGTATAAAATATCAATTGAAACTGAAGGAAATAAGAGTGCTATTAATAATAAAAAAATAAAAACCAGCAGCGAAAAAGTTTTATTAAGTTATAGTAATACGAATCCAGATATTATCATTACCAGAGATGATGAACCAAAAGATGGATATGATAAACTGGAGGATTTCTTATATACTCCATTTGTACTTTTATCAAAAGATGGTTGGGAAAACGATGATAGCAGCATTAACCATTTAACAGAAAATGGTATACATAAGTATACAAAGGACATCAGATACATTTTGGAAGCAATTGAACAAAACAAAACATGGGAAGAAATTGGAATGACAAATGAAGATGTTTTGGGAAAAACTGATTCTCCAGTCACATTGAAAATTCCTAATAAACACACCGAGGATTATCAAGAGATTAAATCATATATCATGATGGTATTAAATGATTATAATCCATATGATAATAAGATTGAATTGGAGAAAAGAGCCGATTTAATCCTCTCAAAATGTATAGAGGTAGAAAGCGTAACATCTTTGGTCAATAGTTTGTATGGCAATACCAAAAAAGTTGATTTTGGTATGGTACTATGTAAAGAATCAGTCATTGCAGATTGTAGCCATAATGATTTTGATATTGCAGTGATTAATATTATACACCCTGTTAAAGTCAGTTATAATTTATACGTAAAGAAGGATAGTGAAGAAAAGATAGATATTGTCAAGCGGCTTGTCCAGACAAAAAAATTTTATTCAACTACTGGATTAAGAAATATTGAAAGCAGTAAAGGGATTAAAGGCAGTGACTTAGATGAGGTATTACAGGTTTTAGACTGCATTGAATTAATACAATTTTAAATGAAAGGAACTATTATTATGGAATATATGACAAAAAAGCAATTAGAAACATTGGATGTAAACTCATTAGATGAAAAAACAAGAAGCGAAATCGAGAAGATAAAAGATGAACTGGTTTTGTCTGACCAGGGTATCATGACTTTTGGAAATGGAGCAAAGAAAAATCTGAATGAATTTTCAAGGAATCTGCTGCAGAAGGTGAAAGTAAAGGACAATCAGGAAATCAGTGACCTGCTGACGGATCTGATGAGCGAATTAAGCACAATTGATTCTACAGCTGTAATTGGACAAAAGAAATCAATCTTCAGGAAGTTCCGTGCGTTCAAGGATATCCAGGCATTTGTATCAAGGTATAACAATGTTGCAGATGTAATTGACTCTGTTAAAAAGAAACTGGAAGAAGAGGCATATCAGTTGCTTAAGGACGTAGAACTGTTACAGTCTTACATAGAGAAAGATTATGAGTACATAAATGAACTGGATAAATATATTTTTGCAGCCGAGCTTAAATTGAAAGAATATGAAGATAAAATTAAGGAACTGAAGCGGATGATTGATGAATCGGATATGATGGCTGTACAGGCTTTAGGCATTGAAGAGGGAATAAAAAACCGTTTAAGCAAAAAAGTTTATGACCTTAAACTTATAAGGACAAATGCAGTACTGAATATCCCACAGATTAGAATCATAAAAGATGGAGATTTGGCAATTATTGATGCGATACAGTCTTCAATCGATAACAGTATCCCTATTTGGGAATCTCAGATGGTAGCAATCATAACCTTGGCTTCACAGAAAAAAGGGACAGATATGAAACGTGCAGTACAAAATACAACAGATAATCTGGTGCGTGTAAGTTCGGAATTAGTAAAAACAGGAGCAATCGCGATTGCGGAGGAAGTACAAAAGGGAGTTATCGACATGGATGCCCTAAAATATAGTAGTCAGAATCTGATGGAAACCATTACTGAAGTCAGAAGAATTAACTTAGAAGGAATGAAAAAAGTAGAAGAAGGGACGAAAGAATTAGGACTTATTAATGCCAATTTAAATAAGACCCTGCTAATTGAAGGGTAAGGGAGGTAAGATGAAACTATCCTATGCATTAATTAAAAAAGTAAAACAATTGAATTTCCTCCTGAATTGGATTATTTGTCTTACTGTGCTTTTCATTACGAAAGGTAATCTTTTTTATGTCATCTGTAGTTATTGTATTACGGATGTTATACTAAGTATTGCTAACAAACTGCTAGAAAAATATATTATTACATCCCAGATAAAAGAAACTGATAATAGCCGTGATTTAATGAAGGACGATGACTTCTATAATGCGCCAAAAGAAGAACGACAATATATAGGGATGTTAGTTGATAAGATTCTAGAGAAGCAGAATGAATATCAGCAGTTACAAATAGAAATGCAGCAGGAACAGGAGAAATTAGAACGTCAAATAAAAATATCAACAACAAGAGGCCTTGAGCGGATTGTCAATACCATTGATCAATTCCTGGCATTTTATGATGATTTTAAAGAATACAATAAACTGAAAGGGAAAAATAAACTCGAAGAGATATCTAAAAGACTTTCTTCGATAAAAGCCATGCTGATAGATACAAAACCAGAAGCCGCACAGATTGTTAGTGGAACGTTCCATATCTACCTGAATGATTTTGTTCAGATATTAAAGGAGAGCAACAATATGCCTGATCTGGATGAAAGGAATGAAAGAATAAAAGAAATCCTGTACGAAATGTTAACGTATATAACATCTTTAGAGAATGATATCATGAATTTTCAGGCAGAAGATGTAAGTGTCAGTATTAATGTTCTTTTGCAGGAACTAAGGAAGGAGAATTCTGATAAATAAAAAGATGAGCAAATAAAAAGCATCGGAAGATGCTTTTTATTTTTTACACATTATCCAACTTTCTTTCATACTATTTCCAGTCAAAGATCTGGCCAACAGATTAACTGGAAGGATTATGGGAGGTTGAAGTCATCTGCGTCTTATGATCTGTCTGGATGCCGTACCAGGATAAAACGTAAAAGGCCCGCATGGCCACCGCAAAAAATATGCCGGACAAGAAAGGCGGCTCACACCTTCCGCCGATTATTGCTCGTAAGTGGTTAAGAAGCGCTGAAAGACCACTGGCTACGTTTGGCATGCCCAAATATGCTTAAAAGTATGGCGCGGAGGTCCAGCTGGTTATTTATAACCAGTTAGTCTTGCAGGGATAGGATGACTAATACCTGTAGAAAGTGATTGGAACTGGAAACGGTTCATGGTGAGGGAAGATGGAATCACTTATAATCACGTAAATTCATTCATTATCGAGTGAAAGTAATACAGTCTGTAAGGTGTGCAAACGGATACCCAAAAGCGACTCGACAGAGTAAGCAGATGGTTTAGGCAGGCTTTTCCTATCAAAAGATAGGGAAAGTCTGCCCTGACCTCGCCGTTTCCCAAGCTCTTCTCTAGAGTAATAGGGTAACAGGAAAGCTGCAATTTGTTATTATAAATTTATATAGATGGCTTATGGACACATTTCATAAAAAGAAAGATACGACTAAATACTAATTCAGATTTATTTTAAGCGTATGGTGAATTTCAATCATATGTCATATGTGAAAGCTACATATTATATAAGATGAATATGTTTGTCATTTTCGAAGGGAGTTAATATGGAAACAACAATTGCTATAGCAGGATGTGTAGGACATATAGGAACAACAACACAAGCCATTCAGATAGTACGTGTTTTAAGTAAAATAGGTTATAAAGTCAGTTATTTGGAAATGAATAGAACCGATTATTTGGATAATCTGGTTAATCTATATTCAAACGCAGTAGATGAGAAAGATAAAGTTATATATTCTGGCATAACAATGTATAAGAAAAACTATGCGAAGGCATTATCTAAAGGTAATTTTGATTATGTAATCAAGGATTATGGTAATACAGACACGGAAACGTTTGAAGAGATATCATTTGCAGAGCAGGATATAAAGATTATTGTTTGTGGTTCAAAACCAAATGAAATATTTAAGACACAGACATTATTGATGGATCCTAGTTATGATGATGCATTCTTTATCTTTTCATTTGTACCGGAGAATGAGAGGATTTCAATAAAATCACTTATGGCAGAAAGGGCAGATCATACGTTCTTCACAGAAATCATAACAGATCCATTTATCTGGTCACCTGATTCTGCAAAGTTATTCCAGAAGGTAATCAATTTTGACACCAAAGATGATTAGGAGGCCAGCTATGGAAGATAATAAATTTAAAAGCGTACTTCAGGAACGTGTAAATAAAGACAAGGAAAATGCTAAAAAAGACGCCGAACTTAGGAAACAGTTTGGAATTGAAGATGGTAGAACCGTAGGGATTAAGATTCATAAAGAAAATATAATGGGAACTATATGGCGAATATTATCTGACATCATCCAAACTATATTAAAGATTGTTCTCTTGTGTTTTGCGATGATTGGAGTATTATCTATACTTCATCCGGATATACGTGAGATACTGATAATCAGTTTAAAAGATTGTATGGAACAAATAAAAGTTTTTGCGCCATTTCTTCCAATAACGTAGGCTGATATGTAGACGGTGATAAAATGCAGAATTACGAACAGGATTTAGAACGATTTTTAGTAGCACAAGAACATGTCTACCCATATGCATTATCTGAAATAAAAAACGGCCATAAACGTAGTCATTGGATTTGGTTCATATTTCCACAAATTCAAGGGCTTGGGTATAGTGTTAAAGCACAGTATTATGCAATAAAAAATATAAAAGAAGCTAAGGCCTATATGACTCATCCTATACTTAGCAAAAGACTGATAGAAATATCAAATACTTTATTGGCTGTGAATACAAATGATGTAAGAGAAGTAATGGGACATCCTGACGATTTAAAATTAAAATCTTGCATGACACTATTTTCGATTGTAAGTGTAAACCCGATATTCCAACAAGTTTTAGATAAATTCTTTAATGGAGAAAAGGATGAACAGACTATATTAATTATCAATGGATTCCAATAAAAAAGAGCCTTAAGGCTCTCTTTTTAATTCATGTCCACATGAATGGCATACAATCTTTCCATCTTTTAACTCAAGCGCTTTGGACAGACAATAATCACATTTCATCCGCCGACCGTCAGAATCAAGAACCAGCGCTACATTATTTTTCTTTAATTCCTTGCCTAATTTACTCATTGCGACGTTCTCTTTTTATTTTTTTAATACACATATAGTATGAGAGATTTTTATAATATGGGAGCTTACAACAAAAAATAATAGCATATTATATATAAATAAATAAGTGGAGGAAAATAATGAGTAAAACAACAATAGAATCATTTGAATTAGGGAATCTGGCATTTGGAAACAGTAGAGGCCCATATGAATTTCCGGATAGAGAACTTGTGAATCATGACGAGTGGACTACCTTAATTAACACGTTATTGCAGATAGATTACCACTGTATAATGGAAGACTACTACTATGATTATGAAACATGCCAAAATAAAGCAAGGGACAATGGCTTAACACCAAGCCCTTATTCTGGCTACATATGTAAAGATGATAATGACACAGTTTTATTTGAAATATTCCCTTATTATTGGGATGAGTGTAGTTGTGGTGCTGAGCAAAACAACGAATTGCTGGAAGAAAAACTAAAAGCAGGTATGTTTTCAGAAGAAGAACGAAAAATATATGAATCATATGATACATGGTGCGAGGATGAATGCCCAGCCTGTTCGTGGAAACCTGAAAATGAAGGTAAATCATTGGAAGAATTAAGCTTAATCTGCACATGTGGCACAATAGATGAAAATATAAAGTTACTTAAACAAAAAGAATCAATTGCTGATAAAATTAAGGCATACGAGGCAAGATATAATGAGCTTTACAAGGCACATTCATCAGACTGTTTGTTGTTAAAACATAATTTTATTTATAAGCCAGGAACGAAAGACGAATTCTGGATAGATTGGTACAAATATCCATTCAGAAACAGTTTCATGTCAAAAGATATTTCAATTGATGAAATAAAGAAAATATGGCTGGAATGTCAAGAAGCTGTAAGAAAGAAAATAAATCACGAAAGCAAATATTAAAAACAGTATTGTTATACTTGGAAAAAATACATTATATAAAAGATAAACATAAAAAGGAGATTATAATATGAAAAGATTTTGTCCAGATTGTGGATGCGAGTTTGAAAGAAACTTTTGTCCAAAATGTGGTATTATGGGATTAACAGAAGAAGAATATAAGGCATATAAAAAGGCAATGGAGGATACAAGTGAAAATGTGATTGAGGAATCCATGAAATCAGGAGAAACTGAAAAAAACAGTAAACCAGAAACTCCAGTTGAGGTGAAAATTATCGATTCTACAGGAATTGAAACCGATGAAATGGATCCTGATACTGAAGGCTTAGAGACCTCTGAAACTGAAAAAAATCAGGAACGATCTGTAGATGGAAAAGAAGAAAGTGAAGATGCTAACTATTCATGTTCTGAACCATGTAGTGGAGCTTGTCATAGTTGTTGTGATTACGATGATGATTGTGTCCTTGATGAAGATGATTCAGAAGAGAGTACATTTGATGGAAAGAAAACAGCTAAATTCATAATTGGAGCAGCTTGCTTAATCGGAGCTATTATTGCAGTTAAGGTATTAAAAAGAAAGAAGTAAAATAGAGAGAGGGTGACCTCTCTTTTTCATTTTTTGTTCATAGTCCCAAAAAACCATAATATTTTAAGTAAATAAAAAAAGAGAATACCATAAAAATTGAGTATATGTAGAAGGAGAATTATGGAGTGGATTAAATTAGATGATGAAAGAAAACCGGAAGTAAATAAAATATATTGGGTAACTACCATTATTTATGATAATCCGATTGTCTTGGAAGCTATATACAGCAAGAATGGAAAGTGGTTCTTAATCGATGGTATTTCCAGGAGAAGAGAGATTGAAATAGAAGGATGGTGGAGTAATCCCAAACCAGAGCCTATGTATATACAAAAAAACGAACCCATTCTTGTATACCCGCCTTATGAAGTTAATAAACATGGCGTGAATAAAAAAAATCAAGGTAAATGTATTACATGAACATAAAATGAGAGACCTTGGATTCACGGACCATCGGAATGGATACTGGTGTTACACAGAGGGAGTGACAGAAGATATAACCTTTAGTATTGTAATTAATAAATCAAATCCAGATGATTTTAGGATTGATGTTCTGGAAGATGACTACGGACAGCCTTATGATTATCAGAGTTTATTGGCACAAAAGAGTTATAAAACAAACCGATTTGCTTTAAAAGTATATGACAAAGTTGAGGAAATAATGGAACGCTTATCAGAAGAAGGAAAATTAGTGGCCATGTAAAGGGAGAATATATTTAAAGAAATAATACGTGTAGATATAGAAAAAGAGGAGAATAAAACAATGGAAAATACCAAAGATTTTAAATTCAATATCAGAAATTGGCATTTTAAAGATGAAGTTGGCCTTCCGGAAGATGGTTCATACTGTTTTATTGTTTTTGGGAATACTAGTAAAGGATATAACTGGTCTGTAGGTGGATATAGTATATCTGAAAAACTATTTTACTGTAATCTTGGACTGGGAGGAATGGTAGTTCCGGAAAATGATGTTGTTGCATGGAAACAGTGGGAAGAAGTCCAGTTTGATCTGATAGAATAAAAAAACAGTCTTTCGACTGTTTTTCTTTTTATCACGATGCTGTATATCCTTCAAAGTAAACAAATAAAGGCTGGGTGATTCCTTCTGCCGCTGCCTCATCTACTGTAATACCATTAGGATACTTCTGCGTAATATACTCCCAGCTAGGCTCGTCTGGAAGAGGTGCCGCAAATGAGGTGAATGGAATCATAATCATACAACACAAACTTAAAACAAATAGTAAACTCTTCATTTTAGTTTTCTCCTTCTTCTCTTTATTTATTACACAAATATAGTGTAATTATTTTGTGAATGATAATATTCGGAAATCTATTTTTTTTAAAACAATCATACTAAAAATAGAATAAAGCGTTATAAGAAAGGAAATTAAAATGTTTAAAAATAGATCGATGAAAAGAATGGTAGATAAAATTCTTAGCTACAAAATCAAAATGAATGCGTTATCTGATGAAGAGTTAAGAAATAAAACATTAGAATTCAAGACACGAATAAATAAAGGTGAGAACCTTGACAAAATTCTTCCAGAAGCCTTTGCTGTTGTCAGGGAAGCTGCAAGGCGTACTCTTGGTATGGAGCATTTTCCGGTTCAGTTAATGGGAGGCATTGCATTACACAAAGGGTATATAGCTGAAATGAAAACTGGTGAAGGAAAAACACTCGTCTCTACCTGCCCGGCCTATCTGAACGCGCTAACTGGAAAAAGTGTTTACATAGTGACTGTCAATGATTATTTAGCGAAGCGAGATGCTGAGATGATGGGCCAAGTCCATCGCTTTTTAGGTTTAACCGTTGGAACCGTATTAAGCGAAATGGGCACATTGGAGCGGAAAGATGCTTATCAATGTGATATTACCTATGTGACAAATAATGAACTGGGTTTTGACTATTTACGTGATAATATGGCAATGACACAAGAACAGCAAGTTTTAAGAGGATTAAATTATTGCATCATTGATGAAGTAGATTCCGTGCTAATCGATGAAGCCAGAACTCCTCTTATCATTTCTGGACAAAGTGACCGTTCAACCAGTCTTTATGTTGCTGCTGATTTTTTGGCGAAAAAACTACATAAGGGTGAACCATCTAAAAAATACCGAAAAGTAGATATGTTGATGGGAGAAGATATTGAGGAAGATGGAGATTTCATCATAGAGGAAAAAGACAAAAATGTTCATTTGACTGCATATGGTGTGGATGAAGTGGAAAGGTTCTTTCATATTGAGAATTTAGCAGATCCAGAAAATATTGATATACAACACCATATGAATATAGCGTTAAAAGCTAACTATATCATGCATAGGGATAAGGACTATGTTGTTAAGGATAATGAGATTTTGATTGTGGATGAATTTACTGGAAGGACCATGCAGGGAAGAAGATATTCAGATGGCCTTCATCAGGCAATTGAGGCGAAAGAGAATGTAGATATTAAGAAGGAATCACGTACGATGGCAACCATTACATTTCAGAACTTCTTCAATAAGTTTGAAAAAAAAGCTGGTATGACAGGAACTGCTAAGACAGAAGAAAAAGAGTTCAAGAGTACCTACCATATGCCAGTCATGGAAATAGCAACAAATAGGCCTGTTATACGTAAGGATTATGAGGATGTTGTATATAAAACCAAAAAAGAAAAATTTGAAGCAATTATAAAATCAATTGAAGAATCTTATGAGAAGGGTCAGCCGGTTTTAGTTGGTACGATTACCATTGAAACGTCCGAATATTTATCTAAGCTGTTGAAGAAAAAAGGAATCCCTCACAATGTCCTGAATGCCAAGCATATTGAAGAAGAGGCTGAAATTATATCAAATGCAGGAAAATTCAAGTCTGTTACGATTGCAACAAATATGGCTGGTCGAGGAACCGATATCAAACTGAATTTAGCTGCAAAAGCGATTGGTGGTCTAAAAATAATTGGCACTGAACGTCATGAATCAAGGCGTATTGACAATCAGCTTCGTGGGCGTTCTGGCCGCCAGGGAGACCCGGGTGAATCGAGATTCTACATTTCCTTAGAAGATGACTTGATGCGGCTGTTCGGTTCGGACAATATGAAGCAGATGTTTGAAAAAGCCGGAATAGAAGAAGGAGAAGAACTTCAGCACAGACTCCTCACAAAAACAATTGAAAACGCACAGAAACGGGTTGAAAATAATAACTATGGAATCCGTGAGCAATTATTGAAATTTGACCAGGTCAATAATGAACAGCGTGAAATCATCTATGCTGAACGTAATTTGTTATTGGAGCAGACCAATGTTAGGGATACTATATTGGATATGATGAAGAGTAGCATTGATTTGATTATCAATGATTATTTTAAAGAAAAAACAGAACATACAGAAGCTGACTTTGAGGAAATGTTAATGAGGATTTTTGGCCTTATACCAATAAGGATGAACTTAAAGGTGTTAAGAGGTTATACGAAAAAAGAACTTTTAAAATTCATGAGCGAAGAAATTGATGATTTTTATACGAAAATAGAACAGAAATTTGATGACATTGAAGAGCTAAGGATTATGGAGCGGCGTATTTTGTTAAAAGTAATCGACATAAACTGGATGAATCATATTGACAACATGGAAAAGATAAAAGAAAGCATATCTCTGCAGGCATATGCAGGACACGATCCTGTAGTGGAATATAAACTTAATGTATATGAAATGTTTGATGAAATGTTAAAAACAATTAGAAATGAAACTGTAAAAACAATAACACATATAGTTTATCAATAAGAATTCAATAACATTTGCTCATCTAAGACATAAGTCCGATTATCTAAAATTTCTATGTTAAAAAAAGAAGAAAGCTCATCTTTCTTCTTTTTTTTCTTAATATAAAAACATACTTACTATAGATAGAATAAAAGGAGGACTTACAAAATGAACATTAAATTTTCTGATCAGGAACTGTATCTGGATGCAAATTCAATTTTTTTAGCTGGACCAACAATGAGGAATAGTACTTTTTCAAAATCATGGAGAAAAAAAGCATGTATGATTCTTGAGGAATTAAAGTTTGATGGAACTGTATATGTTCCTGAATATTATTCCGACAAGGAATTTGAAGACGATGCCTATATTAATCAGACAAAGTGGGAGTGGGAATGCCTGGATATTGCAGGTGTAATCGTATTCTGGGTTCCAAGACAGATGAAGGATATGCCTGCATTGACAACGAACATTGAGTTTGGTAGATACCTGACGAAAAAGAAAGATTCTGTAATTCTAGGGTACCCAAGATACGCAGAAAAGATGAAGTATATGGACCTTCTTTATCGGACAGAAACGGGAAGAATCCCAGAAACAACTTTAGGTGGTACTCTTAGAAAGGCATTATTGCAATTGGATTACTTAAACTAATAATATATTTTGTGTACTTGAAAGAGAGCGTAAGCCTTCTTTTTATTTGTACCAAAATTTTCTCATATTAGTTAAACATCAGAAGAAGAAACGGGAGAATATGAGAAAGGAAACTTATGAATTATATTGATGAAATAATTAAAAAAATCAATCAAATGTCTGGGAAATATTCAACTTATGAATTATTTAGTGATTGGACAGAAATGTATGCATTATCAATAGCAAACTTGATGAATATTGGAAGTGATATCTGGAATTATAGGGAAAAACAATATTTAAGAATAGCACATAAATATACAAAGAATGAATTAGAAAATTTCTTAATACTAAATGATTTACTTATTAATGCTTTGAATGTTTGTAAAGAAGATGTATTGGGATATGTTTTTACAACATTACAAATAAACTCAAAAGTCTTAGGACAAGTATTTACGCCACCATCAATTGGTTCCATGATGGCAGCTTTAACCTTCGATATCGAAAAAATAATAAATGATAAGCAAATTGATTTTTATGAACCAGCATGCGGCAGCGGAGTTATGATTATTTCAGCCGCTAATCATTTATATAAAAATGGTTTGAACTACCAAAAAATTTTACATGTAATAGCGCAAGATATTGATTTAAAGTGTATCTATATGACATACATACAATGTAGCCTTTTAGGCATACAAGCGGAGATTGTTCATGGAGATTCAATAGCAAGCCCATATCCATTAATAAAGTATCCTGAACAGGAAGTATTTAAAACTCCGATGTATTATTTAAGACCGGCTTTATTTTATAACGATGATATATTTTTATCTTAAATAATAAAGTGTAACCCATCATGTTTCTTCCTTTGATAGTAAAATGACAGTAATGTAGTGAAAAAAATCAATGGATGAAGATCATATGAAAATAAGAAAAGCCCATATGGGCTTTTTTTCAAGTATCTATAATATGTGAAAAAAATAACAATAATCATGATTTCGGTTACCATTCTGTAAAAAAAGGTCATAATGTAATAAAGATTATACGCTTATAAATAAACACATATTATCAAGGAATAAAATAAAAAAGGAGAGAAAAATGAAAGAGAAAATTTTAGTAGTAGTAGATATGCAATATGATTTTGTTTATGGGAGTTTAGGAACACCGGAAGCACAGGCAATTGTACCAAAGGTTATTGAAAAAATCACTAATTTTGATGGAACCGTAGTGTTTACCAGAGACACCCATGAAGAAGACTATTTAGAAACGTTTGAAGGGAAAAAACTGCCAGTGGTTCATTGTGTTGAAGGGACGTCTGGATGGGAAATCATTACAGAAATTTTAAACGCTGGAAGTTTTAAGCGCCCACAAAAGGATTTATCATGGATATACGACAAAACAACATTTGGCTGTATTAATCTGGCAAAGGATATCCAAAACAAGTTCTTTCTTGAGCAGAACGATTTAGAAATCGAATTAATTGGACTTTGTACAGATATTTGTGTTGTTACAAATGCTTTATTGCTAAGAGCCTATATGCCAGAGGTACCAATCACGGTTGATTCAAATTGCTGTGCTGGCGTGACGAAGGAAACACATGATGCGGCTTTAAAGACAATGCAAATGTGTCAAATAGATGTTATCTAGAAAGAAGGCATCAATGATGTATAAAGCAAATGATATTGCAGAATACACAATAGAATATTATGTTACAGAGGAACAAAAATCTAGGAATAAATAGAAGAAAGTAAAAAAGGAGAATAAAGCTATGAAAACACAGAGTTCAGAAAGAAACTTGAGCATGATTATGGATTTTTACGAGTTAACAATGGCAAATGGATATTTTAAACATATGGACAGAAACGTGCAGGTTGCATTTGATGTTTTTTACCGTAAAAATCCTGATAATGGTGGATATGCAATTTATGCCGGACTTAAGCAAATCATCGATTATATAAAAGAGTTGCATTTTGATGAAGACGATATTGCCTATTTAAAATCACAGGGTTTATTTGACGAGGATTTCCTTGATTATTTACGGAACTTTACATTTACAGGAAGCGTTTGGTCATTTGATGAGGGAGAGATTATGTACCCTAACGAACCAATTATTACGGTGATTGCACCACTTATTGAGGCACAGCTTGTAGAGACGGCCATCCTGTTACAGTTTAATCATCAGAGCTTAATTGCAACTAAAACCAATCGTATAGTACAGGCTGCAGATGGAAGAGGTGTATCTGATTTTGGAGCCAGAAGAGCACATAACATGGATGCCGCAGTCTTTGGAGCTAGAGCCGCTTATATTGGTGGAGCAATCGGAACAGCAACTGTACTTGCTGGACAGATGTTTGATATTCCGATTAGTGGAACGATGGCGCATAGTTGGGTTATGTTTTATCCGGATGAATACACAGCTTTTAAAACATATGCTTTAACATACCCAGATGCAACAACATTGCTAGTGGATACCTATAATGTTTTGGAAAGTGGTGTCCCTAATGCAATCCGGGTAGCGAAAGAAGTGCTGGAACCAATGGGAAAGCGGCTAAAGGGAATTAGATTGGATAGTGGTGACCTTGCTTATCTATCTAAAAAATCTAGGAAGATGTTAGACGAAGCCGGTTTAACTGATTGTAAAATTGTGGTATCAAACAGTCTGGATGAATATACAATACGTTCCCTTATTAATCAGGGAGCATGTATTGACTTATTTGGTGTTGGCGAGCGATTGATTACAGCTAAATCAGATCCTGTGTTCGGTGGAGTCTACAAACTTAGTGCAGTAGAAGAAAATGGCGAATTCAAGCCAAGAATTAAAATTTCTGAGAACGTAGAAAAAGTTACCAATCCAGGTCTTAAGCGAGTCTGGAGGATCATGAACAAGGATGGTATTGGAGTTGGTGATTTATTAACTTTATGGGATGAAGATCCTAGAGATACAGCTGGATCTTATGAAGTGATTGACACCCGAAATCCTTGGAAGAAAGTGGTTCTTGACCATTGTAGTTTTGTTCCATTACAAAAACTTTATATTAAGGAAGGACGAGAAACCAATGAGTGTGAATATCTGAGCAATACAAAATATATAAAGGAACAGGTCGCAAAGCGTCTTAAGTATGAAGTTTGGGATGAAGAAAAACGTTTTGAAAACCCACATCTCCATTATCTTGATATGTCACCAGCTTTATACAGATTAAAGATGGATATGTTAAATGATCATGGAGTAATTGAAAAATGATTATAAGTGGGTTTGCCGGGATAGGGAAAACTTATCTCGGCAATAAATATGATGACATCATAGATTTGGAATCCTCTGACTATAAATGGATTTATTCAGATGAAGTAAATGGTATGGATAGGGAAAAACGGAAAGGCTTAACAGAGCGCCTCTTTAATCCTGACTGGCCAGAAAACTATATTAATGCGATTTTGGAAGCAGAGAAAAAATATAAAATCGTATTGATATCACAGAGTGTTGAGATTTTGGCAGAATTGCGGCTAAGAAAAATACCATTCATTGTTGTAATACCGGATATAAACTTAAAGGAAGAATATATTGCAAGATGTAGGAAACGAGGAAATAACGAAGTCTTTATAGGATTTATTTCTGATTATTACGAATACTTTATCAATAAACTGATGAGTAAGGATGATCCAAAAGTTATTTTAAAGTCAGGTGAATATCTAGAAGATGTTCTAATCAAGGAAGGATATTATAAGGAGAGAGAAGATGGATTATAATAAATATTTCATAAGGGCAGCTGTGGCAACACCTAAGATAAAAGTTGCGGATACAGAATTTAATTCTGAGGCAATTGTAAATTTAATTCTGGAAGCAGAAAAAAATCAGGTAAAAATATTAGTACTGCCTGAACTATGTGTGACAGGATATACATGCCAGGATTTATTTCTTCAGAAGACATTGCTAGCTGAAGCATATAAATCAGTGAACCATATAATGACAAAAACATCGAAGTGTGATTGTCTTGCTGTTATTGGATTCCCATATGAACATAATGGAAAACTTTATAATGTAGCCGGCCTTTTAAAAAATGGAAAAATGCTTGCAATTGTCCCTAAGATTCATCTGCCGAACTATCAGGAATTTTATGAAGCCAGACATTTTGCAAAAGGGAAAACAAAAGTAGAATATGTAGATTGGGTCAACCCACATGAAACTTATCCATATGAAGTCCCATTTGGCACAAACATTCTATTAAGAAACAAAGTGATGGATGTTATAATCGGAACGGAAATTTGTGAAGATTTATGGGTGCCGGATCCAATAAGCACGAAACATGCATTAGCAGGTGCCAATATTATTGTTAATCCATCTGCATCAAATGAAATTATAGGGAAAGGAGCTTATCGAAAACAGTTAGTCGAGACCCAGTCTGCAAGGCTTATTGCAGCATACGTATATGCAAGTGCAGGAGAGGGTGAATCTACTCAGGATTTAGTCTTTAGCGGCCATAATTTGATTGCAGAAAATGGTACAATATTAGGAGAGCGGAAGTATGAAACAGGAAAATTGTTAATCAGAGATATTGACATTGAAAAACTGAATGCCGAGCGAAGAAGAACAACCACATATGAAACAGACAATCAGGACCATACAATAGTTGATTTTGAATATGAAAAAAAAGAAATTCAAAAAGTAAGTTTAAAAAGATTCATACCAGCTTCACCATTCGTGCCTTCAGATGAGCTTACAAGAATCGAAAGATGTAAGGAAATCATGCTACTGCAATCCTTAGGACTGAAAAAGCGGATGGAACATATTGGTTGTAAAAAGACAGTGATTGGAGTATCTGGAGGTCTTGATTCAACCCTGGCATTACTTATTATCAACAAGACATATGAAGCACTTGGACTTCCTAAAGATGGAATTCTGGCTGTCACGATGCCATGTTATGGTACAACAAACCGTACATATGAAAATGCTTGTGACTTGGCAAAAGAAATTGGCTGTACACTAATGGAAATCCCAATAAGGGAATCTGTAACACAGCATCTAAAAGATATCGGACACGATATGGAAAATCATGATGTGACATATGAAAATGCTCAGGCAAGAGAGCGGACACAGGTATTAATGGATCTTGCTAATCAGGAAAATGCAATTGTTGTTGGAACAGGAGATTTGTCTGAACTGGCATTGGGATGGTGTACTTATAATGGAGACCACATGTCAATGTATGCCGTCAATGCAGATGTTCCAAAAACCCTTGTCCGTTACCTGGTTGATTATTATGCACATGCTGAAAGCAGTGAATCATTAAAAAAGACACTTTGCGATATCCTTGAGACTCCGGTATCGCCTGAATTGCTTCCTCCAGATAAAGGCGGGAAGATAATTCAAAAAACGGAAGAGAAGATTGGACCATATGAACTACATGACTTCTTTTTATATTACATGATGCGATATGGATTCGGTCCAGAGAAGACATTTATTTTAGCAAGAGAATCATTCAGCGGAACATACGCAGAAGAAACAATCCTTAAATGGATGAAGGTATTTTATAAAAGATTCTTCAGCCAGCAGTTTAAGCGTTCCTGCTTGCCGGATGGCCCGAAAATTGGTTCTGTCAGTCTGTCTCCACGAGGAGATTTAAGAATGCCAAGTGATGTAAGTGTTAACCTTTGGATGAAAGAGTTGGATGGAATAGTATTATAAAAAAGAGAGGAAATCCTCTCTTTTTTTATATATTTTCAAAAATATCAGTAAGTTTGAGTTGTATATTAGGAAAAGATAGCATAGTGATTTCCATGTCGGCATTGTAATCAGAATCGTGAGGATCATCAACCAATATAAAATAGTTAATAAGCTGATATATGTCATTTTGTAAGTGATAGATTTCTATACTGCGTGAATTAACATCGATTATCCAATATTCCTCCACCTTCATTTTCTGATATAATTCTTTTTTTATGGTCTTATCTTTTAATGCAGTGGCCGGACTAAGAGTCTCTGCAATGAATTTAGGAATACCAAGATATTGTCCCTTTTGGATTTTTTTACGATCGCACACAACCATTACATCAGGTATGACATAATCGTTTTTTTCACGATCATATTTCCAATCTAAATTTTCAGCAAACACAAGACACAGGCTTCCTTTTAATGAGCTTGATATCAGTCTATATAAATTCAAATTAACAGTTCCATGTCTGTAATCGGCAGATGGAGACATATCAAAGACTATTCCTTCGATAAATTCCTGCTTGCTATAATCATCTAATAATGGCATAGTAACACCTCCCTACAATAAGTATACTCAAAAAACACAAGATTTACAACATAAAATAAATATACCAAAATGCAGACTTCTTTTATGATAAAAATATGGAAGGAGTTTTATATGAACTGGAAATTACATCTTACATTAGGCGCGGTCAGTGGAATTGCAGGAGGACTATGTCTTTTATCAAATCCTGCATGGGCTGCTGGATATACATTAACATGCACAATAAGCTCACTATTTAGTGATTTAGATTCACCAATGTCAAAGCTCGGAAGAACCACGCCAATGATATCAAAATTTTGCAATAAAATGTTTGGACATCGCGGATTATTTCATACTCCTTGTTTCCTCTTTTTAAGCTGGCTATGTTATTTTAACTTAAGCAAGAACATTTATGAGAGTAATACTTTTTGGGTAATGTATGGATTTTCTGTCGGTTTTCTATGCCATATGATACAAGACCTATTCACAAAAGGTGGCATCAAGTTACTATATCCTTTTTCAAAAAAAAGATTCCACTTAACAAATTTTAAAAGTAAAAGTAAGATACACAATGGTATAACGGTGCCATTGATTATTTTATCAGTTTATATCGTTCCCAAAATGACGATTTACATAATGAACTTTTTTTGATTAATAAAATGCCATTATAAAAATAAAAGGTGGTATTTTATGAAAAGCAAAAACTATGATTTAGAACATTTTAAACATGAACCTTACCAGAATTATCAAAACTATTTTTTTGATCTATTGGACCAGGAGGGTAGTGATATTGTTGATAAGTTGCTTGATGGCTTTTCAGAATTTACGGAGAAAGGAATTAATACATCGATGCAACACATTGAAAGACGACATTTTGATATGACGGAAGAGGAAATGGTTGATAAATCTCTTTCTACAGGACAGCAACAAGGGATTTTTGCGACAGGCTATGATGAACCAATGGATAAAGAAACATTTAAAGATATGCTGTATAGTGCACTTTTTGAGTTGGGTGAGGAAATATCTAAACAATTTGTAGATTATGATAATCCATTTCGTAATGTATTTACTTATAATGCTGGTTGTTGCGTTGGTTACGGAATTGATAAGAATTTTAATCTTGTAAAGACTAATTGTATAGAACTTGCACTTAAAGTAAGTGATGATCCATTCTCAAAAACTGGATTCGAAATATCGACAACCTATCCATCTATGAATAAGACATCTACAATAATTAAAAGTAATGAAGCATTAAAAAAGGAATATAATATAAGTGAAAGAAAAATTTCCTCATTCAAGGCAAAACAACAATTTCGCAAAAACATCAAAATGTCAAAAACTGAAGTGGACGAAAATAGGGATGAAAAAAATATGATATCTGATGCATTTAAAAATCGTTAGTTTACATTTGAAAAAAATCGATTATAATAATAGAAAGAGGAGATAGACATATGCAAATAGAAATAAAAGATAGTATTGTTAATGAAATAGGATCACTTCCAGAAAAAGTGAATTTAACTCTGAATGATTTTCTGGTAATGGCAATTCAAAATCAAATTAAAATAGCCAATATGGCATTTGAAAGAAATATTTACGAAGCATCTGAATTCCATGAATATCCAATATTGCCTCATGAAGCGGGCAGAATTATGAAAACATTAAAAGATAAGGATATTTGTGCAGAATTGATTATCAATCCTAAAGATAGAAAGGATGTAACAGTAAAAGCTAAAATAGAAAGTATAGATTTCGGATATATAAAAGAAATATCAAAAAATCATATGTTAACAATTCCATATCCAAAAGAAATGGATTTTATATAAAAAGGCTTGAAGCCTTTTTTTATTTATCTATAAATTAGTTTCTCACTTCTAAGCGAAGTGAAAGCGATGAGAAGTTCAAACTTATAGAATCTTCTTAAATGACATATTATTATTAATAATATAAAAGGAGAGAAAATATATGAAAACTATTAAAATTATGATGACAACGATGTTATTAACAATGTTGTTCTGTATTACATCATTTGCGGATCAAAAGAAAATCACCTCTGTCTCTGTTTCTTTGTATGAAACAAAAGCAGAAGCAGGAACTATTTATGAAGTAGAACCAAAGGTTAGTTCGAGCTCATATGAGCTGGTAGATTATACTGTATCTAAGGATTATAGTGAATGGAAACCCGGCTCGAAAGTGACATATGAATTAACCATAGAGCCAAAGGAAGGATATAAATTTGATACCTCAAAAATCAAAAAGATTAGTGTATCAAATGGTGATGCTGTAAGTAAAACGATTAAAAGCAGCAAGATAACCGTTAAAGTGAATTATGTTCCCAAAGTAACACTTGAAGATCCCACCAACTTGTATTTTGAGGATGAATATTTAGCAGTATGGGATAAGGTAGAATATTGTAAGATGTACGAAGTACAGATTCTTAAGGAAAATGATAATGGTGACTATAAATCTTATAAAACCGTAAAAGTAACAAAGCCGGAAATTGATTTGTCTTCTTACGCAACCGATGAATATGATATCAGTTTTAAAGTAAGGGCAATTGCAAAGGATTCTGACCAGTCCAAATATCTGAAATCATCTAATTGGGTAGATTTTAATAATTCAGTATCTGCAGATGATAATACAACATATGGGAATTTTTCTGGCAGTGGTGAAAACCTGGTATTCAAAGATTCAGAAGGAAAAGTATCCGGTTGGCAGCAGATTAATGGAAACTGGTACTACTTTGACCCGAATAATGGGAACAAAGCAGTTGTTTCTAATTGGGTGAATCAGAACGGACAGTGGTTTTATTGTAATGAATTTGGAATCATGTTAACTGGCTGGGTGCAGCTAAACGGGTACTGGTATTATCTAAATCCGATATCAGATGGTACAAGAGGAGCAGCTAAAACCGGATGGTTCTGTGCAGGTCCGAGTGGACCATGGTATTACTTCCAGGAAGGAGTAAATGGGCCATTACCAGAAGGCGCAATGTATGCTAACTGTAATACACCAGACGGTTTTTATGTAGACGCGAATGGAGAATGGAGATAGGTAATGAGAACTTGGAAAGAAAACGTTCCTTCATGGCCAGATGTAGGACAAATTAAATGTGAAGAAGTAAAGACTACATATGAGGAAGATGACGATTCGATAATTTTTCATAATCCAGAGTTAGGGAAAAAATATAAATTTGGTGGTGTATCTACCAGAAGAACAATTGAATTGTTTAATGATTTCTTTTTGAAATAACAAAGATGGTTTATTCGATTGATGAAAGCTGAGTTTCCTCAGCTTTTTTGTATTAAAAAAATTTTATATATTTTTTTCAAAAAAGGTTAACAAAATGAAAAAATCCATCATAATATATATGTAATAAAAAATTACCAAAGCTGTCCATACATGTATTGTCTCTCCCATGTCATTCTTGACTCGTGATTGTAGCCTAGCAATCATTAAAGGGTAAGATAAAGCTTCCTTCTTCTATATTAAGAAATTAATTTGGTATGGCCTCGGCCATATATGATGGTAGGTATTAGCTCATGTGCTTACAGCTAACTAAAAAAACTGAAAGGATAAACGACTATGTTAAAGAAAATAACTGTTATGAATCATATTAATGTACCGGCAGTAGCTATGCATAATGATATTATGGATGGATTTTTTGGCATGGATAATTTAAGCATTCGTTTTGTCCGAAGAAAGACCAGTTATATGTGAATTAGTGGCTTGATTAGATAGTTATTAATTAACACATATTGGAGTCGCTTCGGCGGCTCCATTTTTATTTTACACAAAATAGTTCAATAAGAAAGTTGTATTCCTTGGTAGCTCAATGGTAGAGCGTCCGGCTGTTAACCGGGATGTTGCAGGTTCGAGTCCTGTCCTTGGAGCTTATGGCTTAGTAGCTTAGAGGCTTAAAGCGCTGCCCTGTCACGGCAGAGATCGTGGGTTCGAATCCCATCTAAGTCGTTTGTTTCAAATAATTGTTACTGGTTGATAGCTCAGTTGGTTAGAGCAACCGCCTGTTAAGCGGTGGGTCGTGGGTTCAAGTCCCACTCTTCCAGCCATATCTCCATAGTTCAATGGAAGAGCATTACGTTGACATCGTAAAGGTTGTTGGTTCGATTCCAACTGGAGATATTTTGGGATGATAGCTTACTTGCGGTCCGAAGCACTGGTCTGAAAAACCAGAGGGTGATGGTTCGACTCCATCTCATCCCACTTTGGCTTATTAGATTAATTGGTTAAATCACATGCCTGTCACGCATGAGACATGGGTTCGAATCCCATATAGGTCGTTTTATGGATTGGTAGCTCAGTTGGTAGAGCAGAGGACTGAAAATCCTCGTGTCGCTGGTTCGATTCCAGTCTGGTCCACTTTGCTGGATTAGTTCAGTGGTAGAGCACTGGTCTGATATACCAGGAGTCGTTGGTTCAAATCCAACATCCAGCATTACATCCACATAGCTCAATGGATAGAGCATCGGTCTTCTAAACCAATGATAAGAGTTCGATTCTCTTTGTGGATATTTCCGGAGTGTGCAGCTAAGTGGTAGGCAGCTTCCCTTGGAAGGAAGAACGTGTGAGTTCGAATCTCACTGCTCCGACTAATCCAGTAGTATAATGGAAGTCGACTTAATATATAAGTACGCTGGCTTGTCCGTCAGTAGTGCCGGTTCGATTCCGGCCTGGATTGTTTTGGGATCATAGCTCTAAATGGGAGAGCATTTGCCTTGCAAGCAAAGGGTTGAGGGTTCAAATCCCTCTGGTTCCATTTGATGAAGTGGGAAAAGTATTATAATTCCGATTTCTGTCAATTTACGGGATGTAGCCTAGTTGGTAAGGCGCGTGATTTGGGATCACGAAATCGCAGGTTCAAGTCCTGTCATTCCGATTTAATTCCATATCATTACCAAAGTATCAGTGATATGGATTATATTAATATGCCCGCTTAACTCAATGGGAGAGTGCTTCCCTTACAAGGAAGATGTTACAGGTTCAAGTCCTGCAGCGGGTATTACGCTAATGCCTATGGCAGCTAATGAGCTGGGAGTAAACGAACCTCTGTGCAAGTACAGGCAGTCAGAAGGCTGGGAAAAGATAAGTGAAACCATTAGCGTACATAAGCTCCGTGTAAAACACACCAAATAAACATAAGTCTATATAACGCTGTCAACTACGAAGTAGGTGTGTACACGTTAAGATGGTAATATATAGCAATCCGGGTTCTTTTCGGAGCTTTACCGGTTATAGTGGATTAGCTCAGTTGGTTAGAGCGTTGGTCTGATAAGCCAAAGGCCACCGGTTCAAGTCTGGTATCCACTATTCTGGATTATTAATTTAACAAATATTCTCTCATCCTCCAAAATGGTGAGATGAATTGCCCAAAACAAATTTAACGGCAGTGGTGGGCGAAGAGAAGTCGATATCCCTCACTGCCATGAGGCCAACCACGTGTCTACATAGGATGCAGTCGCACTTCGATAATATACTGAGTGTGGATTGAAACAAGTTGGTTTATTAATCCAGAAAATTAATATGTTCCTATGTGAAACAATAATATGGAGTCATGACCATAGGATTATATTCATCACTTTTTCATGGGTAAAAAGTAGAGAGCGATTTGCGAGAACTGGTGCAAGGCCAGACAGGAACCCATGCAGATGTAGTTTAACGGAAAAACACTGCTTTGCCATAGCAGAGTTGAGGGTTCGATTCCCTTCATTTGCTTCAAACCATATAGTTGGTTATAGCATCCGGCCCATAACCGGAGCTAAATTTATTCATTCATGTCAGTATAGCTCAGCAGGCAAGAGCACCAGACTCATACCCTGGAGGCCGCTGGTTCGATTCCAGCTACTGATATTACGATGTAGTTCAACGGATAGAACATAGGTTTCCTAAACCTACAATATGGGTTCGATTCCCATCATCGTAACTGTGGCCGTGGCTCAATTGGTACAGCAGCGGATTGTGGCTCCGCCATTTTGCGGGTTCAACTCCCGTCGGTCACCTATAATGAAGACCAGTCTGTAATGGACTGGTTTTTGCATATCTAAAGTAAATATGATAAAATAGGTCTATCATAGTCTGGGAGGAAACAATGAAACTTTTATTCTGTAACATAAGCTGGATGGAGTATTATAAAGGAATTACGGAGAAGGATAAACCAATTAATGGAGGCTCTTTTGTTACTAAAACAGGAATGGCAAATGAAGACCTTAATTTCTGTCCGATTGAAATGGAGGATGGGAATGAATATTGTTTTGGCTTTGTTGAAACCAAAAGTACAAATAGAAAAGATAAAAATCAATTGCATATTGAGAACATAGATGGATGTAAACATTTAAGAGATGCAGATTCTGTAGATGATGTCTTGGTTATATTTTGTGCATTAGCACCTTTCAGACGAGACTATACATGTATTGTTGGCTGGTATGCACATGCTACTGTTTACCGCTATTATCAAGAGTTTAATTTAGACGATAATGATTCTAGAGTCTACAATATTTTGGCACGGTGTAATGATGTGGTCTTACTTCCTCATTCTACACGTGTTTCGAATAGGCCATTATGGATGGCACCTAGAAATAAAGGCCAACATTTTGGTTTTGGACAATCTGAGGTATGGTACGCAACGGATGATAAAGCGTACAAGGACGCATATCTTAATAGGATTATTAATCAAATCCAGAATTATAATGGAGATAATTGGTTGTACAAATAAGATAACACAATAATATAAAAAATAATCCTTATATTTTTCAATCTTAATTATAATCTCTCATATTAATTGTAATTGGAAATTCAGATAATGAAGGAGCCAAAACATGATATATAGAGGAAGTAAGATAATGAGATTTCGTGAAGGGATTTGTATTAACTGCAAACATGAATTGCAAATAGATACAAATAAAATAACATCAACATGTCCTTTTTGTGGTATGTCCTATGATGTAATAAAAACAATCGACGGAAAGAATCAATTATTAGAAGAAAAAAAATATGATGAGTTTAATGAACTATGTACAGTCATTTTAAAAGGGATTTTTGCTACAATCATAGCCATAATAATCGGAAGCTACATGGTTATGGCCTTATCTCCTAAACAGGATGATAATAGTACAGAAAAGCCAACAAATATTGTTGAGTCAACCATATCTGAAAACATAGCAGGAAAAGTAGATATTGGTGATAAAGAGAAGAAGGAAATGGATGTAGTTGAATCAATAGATGGTAAGCACATAGAAAAAATCCAAGAAGCTAAATACTACGGAATCACAACAGTCTGCTGATGTTTTTGAATCAGGAGAAAAAACTATAATTTTAAATATAGCTGATAATGAAATGATGTTATTATTAGGCAGAATTCTTTCAATGCTAAAATTTATTGCATTCTTTAATTTAGGATTTGGATTGATTCGGCTTATAATTGGAATCGTAAATGAAGATATAGAAGGTGTATCAGGATCGACCCATTTTTTGATACTAAGTACATTTATGCTGTTATTCATATCAGTTATAGTACCATTTATAACGTAAAAGAGGATTATATATGAAATTGAATTTAACCATCAGAATCTTCCATAACAGGTACAATATCTTATATTATGTACATTGACCATATAATCCAATGCGGTGACCTATTTTATCACACCAACAAGTTTCAGCTATCATTTCAATCACATCTTCTTCAAAGCCTGGATGATCCTCCATTTCAGCGTACCCAAACCGATTCATATAAAGTTCCAATTCATCTTTAATGTAAGGACAACTGATACATTCCATAATTCATCTCCCTTTCAAAATTCTTATATTATTAATATGCATTAAAAATAAAAAAAACAATAATACTCTTATTTCAAACATAAAAATCCAATCATACTATATGTGATAAAAGAAAAGAAAGAGAGAAATATATATGAAATACTATAGTATAAGCGAAATAAAAAATGAGCTATGCAACCATTCAATTACAAGTGATAAGATGGTTTTTAAAAATAGTATAAAATCCATTGAGGAACAAAGAAATAGATTTTACTCAGTACTGGTACAGTTAGAAGAAGCGTTAGAAAATCGCTTTAAACAAAAAAGTTTTACATATAATAGGTTTGATGGAATGATAGCAGAAGTTTCGGAGAACCTAATCAACAATTATGCTTATATTAAAAAAATTATGGATACTTTTGACGATAATGAATATAAAAGATTACAGGCATTTCATTTATCTATTCCAAAGGAACTCCAGTATCAAAAATTGGAAATGTATGAGGACATAATTGATAAAATTAGAGATTGCATAACGAAAAACGAGAAATTGATTATTCAAATTGAAGGCATCATTCCTGAAATAATCGAACTGAACGATAGAACTGAAGAAATGTCAGAGTCAAGCAAGAAAATAGAAGAGCTAGTGGAACAACTAAAATTCTATAAGCAATAAAATATTTTTACATACTAACAACAACAACTGAAATCAGGAGATAATATTGCGATTTTAGTTAGTAAAGGAAAAGGAGAACATAAAATGGAAGACTTTAGCCTGGATTTACCAAAGGTAGAGGATATAAAAGAAAATTTGGAAAAAGAATTAAAACTATCAGAAGAGAGAGAAATTGTGATTTCTGATGCGGCAAGAGAGAAAGCAGACCAGATTCTTCAGGTTGATGCATATGATTTTTCTAATCGTCAGCAATTAATTAAAGCAATTGAGACATTTGGCTCAGACTTAATGGAACAGTCAGAAGAAAAAAACGCGATTTTGGGAAAGCGGATTAGTGAATTAAATCGGATGGGTGGAGAGAGCCAGTCTGTAGCGAATGGCCTTGATAAATTATCAACAGAAGTGGCTGAATTAAATCCGTCTGGGATTGATTTCACAAAAAACGGATTTTTAGGCATCTTTTTCAATCCTGTAAAGAAATACTTTAAAAAATATGAAACAGCAGATGTTGTAATCGGGAACATAATCGATGCATTGGAAGAAGGCTCCACTATTCTTAAGGATGATAACACAACACTTGAAATTGAAACAACATCAATGAGAAATATATCAAAACAGTTAATTGAAAAAAGAAAACTAGGTCAGGAATTGGATGACTATTTAACCATGCAGATAAATAATATGCGTGCACAGAATGGCGATAATGAAAAGATTAAATTCATCGAAGAAGAAATCCTATTTCCACTAAGACAACGGATGATTGATTTTGGCCAGAAGCTGGCCGTAAATCAACAAGGTATCATTGCAATGGAAACAACAAAAAGAAATAATTATGAGTTGATACGATCGGTTGAAAGAGCCAAATTTGTAACGGTATCTGCATTGCGAACAGCAGTAATTGTTGCAGGATCATTATATAACCAGAATCTTGTTATGTCCAAAATACAGTTAGTCAATGGTACAACGAATGATATGATTGCTTCGACATCAAAAATGCTGAAAACCCAAGGTGTAGAAATCCAAAAACAAGCCATTAAAACAAATATTGATATGGACACACTTAAGCTGGCAATTACCGATGCATTAGAAGCATTTGAATCTATTAATAGCTACAAGCAGAAAGCATTACCACAAATGAAACAGACATTAGCGGAATTTGACACCCTTGTAACACAAGGACAAAAAATTGTAGATGGCATTGAATCATCTGAAAACTTAAGATTAGAAATGATGGGAGATACAAAAGGGAAATTGATGGATAAATAATACGATAATTTTAAAAAGGCATTCATGCCTTTTTATTTTTTAAATAAAATCACAACATACTATAAATGAACTATTACATAAAAGGTATAAGGAGATCGTAATGAATAAAAGAATTGTAGAAATAAGTGCAGCTGTAATGTTAGCATTAATAACAGTCTTAGCACTTATTGCTTTTATAGGATATAAAAAGGTAGATCAGACACTGGGATTAATGCAAAGAACAGATAAAGAAGAAATAAAGGAAATGACAAATCCCAATATATCGAATGATGTTGTGTCAACCTTAAAAGAGAATTGGACAGTCGCATTATTTGGGCTCGATACAAGGGATACAGATGGTCTGTCTGGTGCAAATTCTGATGTAATCATTCTTGCATCCATCAATAATAAAACAGGAGATATTAATTTAATATCTGTTTATAGGGATACATGCTTAAAAACAGGCGACAACCGTTATAGAAAAGTGAATGAGGCATATGCAATTGGTGGGCCTAAAAAAGCGGTGGAGGTATTAAATGAGAACCTGGATTTACAGATTGATGATTATGTTGCGGTGAACTGGAAGGCCGTTGCAACTGCAATCAATATTTTAGGAGGAGTTGATATTGAAATCACGAAGGATGAACTGAAGTATATCAATGGGTATATTACAGAAACAGTGAATAGTACCGGGATTGGCTCCTATCAAATCCATGAAACTGGGTTACAGCATTTAGATGGCATTCAGGCCGTCGCGTATTCAAGAATCCGTTATACGGCAGGAAATGATTATAGGCGGACAGAACGCCAAAGAGCGGTCCTTGCAGCTGTTTTAGAGAAAGCAAAACATTCAGATTGGTCTACGCTTAATAATGTCATAGTGACTGTTTTCCCAATGACATCTTCATCCATCGATACAAATGATGTGATTGCAGCTGCTATGAATGTTGCTAATTATAAATTAATAAAAACAGGAGGGTTCCCATTTGATGTAATTGAAAAAAGCGTGGATAAGCAGGATTATGTTTTTCCTGATACGCTCGAAACTAACGTTTCTAAATTACATGGATTTTTATATGGAACAGACGCCTATACTCCTTCAGATAAAATATCTTCCATTAGTAATAAAATTGATAATAAGCGCTTAGGAAGTAAAAGGAACATAAGTAGCACAATCCAACAGGAAACAATACCAACTGAAGTAAATAATGAACCAGAAACAGAAGATGCAATGTCACAGACAATAGCCATAGTAAGTGAAGAAACAGAAGAAAATATGGATAATATGACAGAACCAGAAACCAATATAGAACCGGAAGTAGGCCCAGGAATACAAATTTCAACGCCAGAAGAAAAAACAAAAGAAAACTATGGACCAGGATTTGAAATAGAAATAGAGGAAACTGAAGAAGCTCAAAGCCCTTCATAAAATAGCGAGAAAAGTCAAAGATAAACCTTAGTGGTTTATCTTTTTTGTAATTTTTGTTTTCGAAACCAACTTACATACTTTAATTATATTAATGTGTGGAGGTGAAGTATGGCTGAACAAGTGAAAATGGTATTTCAACCTATTTTTGATAAAACAATGCAGGTGTTTGCATACGAAGGATTAATGAGATTTACAGATACAACGATTGTAAAAGTAATAAGTGAGTGCAGGTCATATTCCGACTTTTACGAAATAGAAAAACTGACATTTTTTAAAGCTTTACAGGAATATCAAAAACGTAACTATAAAGAAAAACTTTTTATTAACTCGTTCCCTCATGTCCATCTAAGCAAAGCTGATTTGTCTGAAATAATTTCTCATCACAAGGATACATTAAAAAAAGTAGTAATAGAAATACTTGAATATCCAGATTTAGACCAAGCATCAGTCAAGCAAAAGAAAGATGATGTTAGAAATTACGAAGTATTATTTGCAATTGATGATTATAGAGTAAATACATTTGAAAATCTGAAATCAATTGCTCCGGCTTATCTAAAGATTGACAGAAGTATTATTTCAGGGATACATGAGGACAAAGAAAAACAAAATCAGTTGGATAGTATTCTGGAAATTGCAGATAAATATTCATGTCTTACGATTGCCGAAGGAATAGAAACAGATGATGAGTTATCTTATTTAAAAGATAAGGTTAATTATTTTCAGGGTTTTCTTTTAGGAAAACCAAATTAAAAAGGCCTGATGGCCTTTTATTTATTTATAATTATAGACATTATATTACAGAATAAATAAAGATAAAGGAGAAAATATTATGTCAGTTGTACTCAATACAAAAAAAGAATTGTTTTTAGGGAAAAGACCTTTTAAGTCAAGAAAGATGGATAAAGATGAATTTGCTAGTCTGGCAAAAGAACTGTATGACAAAATAAAAAATCAGTATAAAGATGAATATGAAGACTATTTTGAAGAGGATAACAATACTACAGATTCTCAATTATGGGCTATCGATATATTTGTCAACGAATATGATGGAGATGAATTACCAGAGGAACTGAAATTATACTATGAGGACTTAAGCGAAGTTATTGGTGCTGGAATGACCATAATGAACTGGGAAGATGAGCCGGGCCAGTTTAGTATTCAGACATTGGATAATGGATTCACTTATATGAAAGTATATTCTTCTGTTGGAGATGATGCGTTTAGACCAATGTGTAACATTATCTACTTTAATCAGGATAACAAATTGCGACTGTATGTCCCATATTGTGGAAACTTAGTATTTGTTGGAGCGGATACACAAATGTGTGTATATGGCGGATATGGAGAAGAAGAACGTGAAATCAAGAAATTATTTGACGAAGCAAAAAGTTCTAATGGACCAGCTGAATTAAATATCATGGGAAAAGTTTTTATGTGCTATGACAAGGATGAAACCTTCTATAAGTTATATGGACAGAAATATGGTATGAATTGTTCAGATGAAGATTTTAATTCTGACGAAGATTTCATTTTTGATGAAGAACTTATGCTTGAAGACATTAAATCAAATGTCATTTTAGAATAAAAGGCTGAAAAGCCTTTTTTTAACTTAGCATTTTTATTCAATCATATCATACTAACTATAAGAAAAGAGAAAGGTGATTAAAATATGTTTGCATTAATGAAAAATAAAGAGACAAGAAATAAAATATTATTGATTTTAGGATTCATAATATTTGTTCGTATTGGAAGTATTATTCCAATACCTGGGATTAATAGTGAATATATGAAATCAATCATCTCAGGATCCGGATTTCAGTTCTTTAATATGATTACAGGTAATTCATTTTCCAAGATGTCTCTATTTGCACTAAGTATAAGTCCATATATCACAGCGTCAATCATCATCCAATTAATGACTGTAATAATTCCTAAATTAGAAGACTTAACTAAGGATGGAAAAACAGGACAAGAAAAGATTCAAAAAATAACAAATGTTACTGGAATTATAATAGGTTTCATCCAATCTTTTTTCATGGCAGTCAGTTTGGGCTCAAGAGGCCTTCTTAATCCATATACATGGTGGATGGTTTTGATTGCAACCTGCATTTGGACATTAGGAGCTACTATTTTAATTATAATGGGTGAGAAAATAACAAAACTGGACCTTGGAAATGGAATATCCTTTATTTTATTATTCAATATCCTGTCTACATTCCCTGGTGATTTAATGGTTGTCTATGGACGTTTTTCATATGATAGTAAACCAGTTGCAATTGCTTTAAAACTATTTTTGGCAATAGCCGTATTCATGGTCTTCCTGGCTGGATGTATCTATTTGAATTTATCTGAAAAAAGGATACAGATAAGATTTTCGAGAAAGAGCATAAATAATGAGCAAGGAAAAGATTTGCCCATATCATTGAATATCTGTAATGTGATGCCGGTCATTTTTACTGGAAGTATTATAAGCATGGTTAATATTGCATCAACTTTCAGCTCCAATCAAACACTATTGACAATTTCAAAATACCTATCACCCAATAATTGGTTTATAACAGGTAGTCTGAAATATACATTAGGTTGCATTGTATATATACTGCTTGCCTACTTCTTTGCAAATTTTTATTTAGATATAGCATTTAATGCCACTGAAATTGCACAAAGATTGAAAGCTCAAGGTGCTACCATTCCAGGAATCAGGCCAGGAAAAGCAACATCAGAATTTTTACATACAAATGCGTTTGAAATGATGGTACTAGGGACTGGTTTGATGTTGTGCATTGTTCTGGGAGCATCTTTGGTATGTAATATCTTTGGAATAGGTGTTTTGAGTATTGGCGGTACATCTATCCTAATCTGCGTTAATGTAATCATAGAAACATACAAAAAAATTAAAACAGCTGCCCAAAGTGTAAGGGTTCAGAGTTACTATAAGAAAAAGAATAGCAGAAAGTCATTATTCCAGATGAAAGGAGTCTATAATGTTTAATCGCATTCACCAAATGTATATACCAGATAAGATTAAAGTAATTAAAACAATGGTAATGGTAAGCTTGTCTATTTTAATATTGTCTGGATTTGTGTTCGGTATTGACACACTTATTGCAGGAATATATCAGATGATAATATAAAATAAAAAGAAGGCGCAAGCCTTCTTTATTTTGTTGATACGATTGTATCTACAATACCATATGCCAATGCTTCATCAGCAGTCAGATAGTTGTCTCTTTCTGTATCTTCACATACCGTGGCATAGGGCTTCCCGGTATTCTCAGATAAAATTCTGTTTAAACGTTCTTTGGTTTTTTTAATCTGGTCAGCGACGATTAGGATTTCGGTTGCCTGGCCTTTTGCACCTCCACTTGGCTGATGAATCATTACCTCCGCATTCGGCATAATCATACGTTTGCCTTTTGTACCACCAGCAAGCAGGAATGCTCCCATGCTAGCAGCCATTCCCATACAGATTGTGGAAACATCACTTTTAATATATTTCATTGTGTCATAAATAGCCATCCCTGCAGTTACAGACCCACCCGGACTGTTAATGTATAAATAAATATCTTTACCAGGATCAACAGAATCCAAAAATAGAAGCTGAGAAGTGATGGATGCGGCCATTTCATCACAAACTTCTCCAGTTAACATGATGATTCTGTCATTAAGTAATCTTGAAAAAATATCATATGATCTTTCTCCAGTAGCTGTTCTTTCTATTACATATGGCATTGTAGTCATATTCGTATATCCCATAATTATATCTCCTTTTATTCTATAAATTTTACATATTTATAATGTTAAAAAAAAGGATCATATAACTACTAAATTGTATTCTGTGCATATTACGGTTTGTGACCATCGATAATTACGAATTATATCGGAAGTTAAAATGACATTATATATGCAACAACAGAAATAGATGGAGCATATTTAATGTTTTTATATTTCTGTATTAAAACAAAAGGAGAATTTCAATATGAAACTTACTATTATTGGAAAAACTGTTACAATTACGGATGGTATGAGGGAGGCTATTACCGAAAAGCTTTCTAAATGTGATAAATATTTAAAGGAAAACACGCCGGTAAGAGTAGTTGTCCGAACTGTAAAAGATGATCAAATCATTGAGGTAGCCATTCCAACTGGAAAGAATAAGGAAATCCGAGCAGAACGCAGAAGTAAGGATCTTTATGAAGCAATTGATTTGGTAGAAGAAGTTCTCAGCAGACAGCTTAGAAAACAGAAAGAAAAGAAATTAGATAAGAAACGTATGCCAGTTATGCTTTTAGAAACAGAGCCAGAAGCAGAAATCAAACCGCTTATTATGAAAGAAAAACAGTTTGATTTACAAATGATGACTCCTGAAGAGGCAGTTGAGGAGCTGGAGGCTTTAGACCATGACTTCCATTTATTTATGAATGTGATGGATGGCAGGGTAGGCGTCGTATATCGAAGGAAAGAGGCAGGATACGGTCTGCTTGCAGCAAATATGTAAGAGAGGGAAACCTCTCTTTTTGTTTTGAGGAATTATCATACATATTATCTCAAAGATGAAAAATTGGAGATAAAATTATGATGATAGAGAAATATTTTGAGATGACAAAGAGAGTGGCCATGAACTCTGAATTCAACAGAGTCCATGTTGGATGTATTGCCATTTATAAAGGCAGAATGATAGGTTCAGGTTTCAATTCAGAGAAGACACATCCAATGCAGTATCACTATAACCGATACCGGCAGAATGATAATGTGATATCAGCTAATCTGTTGCCAAAGATTCATGCTGAAATCATGTGCATCAGTAGCATAAAAAACCAAGATATTGATTTTAAAAAGGTTAAGCTATTTATCTATAGAATTAGAAATGACCAGCCTTTTGGTATTGCAAGGCCATGTGCGGCATGCATGAATGCAATAAAAGATTTAGGAATCAAAAATATATACTATACAACTGATGTGGGTTATGCACATGAATACTTGACCTGAATTATCTTAATAACAAAAAAGAGGCAGATGCCTCTTTTATTTTGACTCAAAATACGATTTCAATTTCTCGTTATGATGAAGTAAAGTAATCAGTGTTTTATCATTGCCTTTTAACACGGTTTCAACCATATCATACGGAAGAAACTGTAACGCGCACATGGTTTTTTTAATATGATAATCCATATCAAAATATGTGCGGATATAATATTCCTGCAGATTTGGAATCTCTCCTATAAACGGCTGACAATCAGGATCTGACATGATTTCTTTTCGTATATCCATTGGACATAAAGGATGTATCATGATTTGAGTCCGAACAGCATAATCATCGGGTAATAAAGAATTATTATATACAAGCCGCAGAAAATCACAGGTACAGTCTTTCTTATTCTCCACTATTTTATACTTTATATAAGTCGTTGCTGTTTTTAGGACTTGCTTAATGAGTTCTGGTGGACAGTTTGGAGCGGTTGCAATCGCTAACTGTATTTTTTCATTATTGCTATTGGCATGTAACCACAACTCATGAATGGGAATCTTCCCTGAGGTACAATCTTCATAGAAGGTATCAGAAACAGTTTCTATTTCTTTAATAAAGCCATATTTCCTTAATCTGTTTTTTATTTGATTAAGGAAAAAATATATATGCAACCTGTATTTTAATCTGCTTAACTTCATGTTTTCCTCCTGTTATCTTTGATACTAATAGTATGAAATGAAATGATGTAATATAATTATCAACTTAGATTTATTGACATTATACTACTATAAACAGATGAAAGGAGTAAATATGCATAAAGTTATAAATTTAGATGAAACCTTTTATCGGATTTCTGGGAACCAGATAAAGAACCTGCATGGAAAAAGAGAATTTTTACATAGCATCTTGGTCGATTATACAAGATGGTTTGGAAATATAACAGACGCAACGAGAACTTACCCAGAATGGCAGATTACAGGTAATGATATGGTCAGGAAATATACAAATGGATACAAGGCTATATACACATTAAGGGATGTTGAATATTTTGATGGGTATGGAAGACGGATTAATCCCAGAGATTATTTACCAGAGGCAATGAGAACCGTGAGGCTGCGGAATATATATAATTCGACATATTATATCCGAGGAAGAAGGATATCACATCACTATAGATACCGGATGGATCCTGTCCCTTACACCGGGAAGATAAAGGGCGGATGTTCAGGGACAAAGAAATTTCGAGGGCTTAAGCGTATTTATCAACAAGCTTCAGACCCTGAATATGGAAAATATATAAGAAAGAAAGCTTTACCAGTAGGACCATATTTAACATGGGACTATGAAGCTTATGAAGAGACAAGATTACATGAGTCCTGGAAAAAACAAAAGAAACGCAAACAATGGATGTAATTATAAAATGAAATGAGGAAATATTATTATGGATAGAGAAAAACTGATAGAATATAACGAGATATTAAAAAGACGTGCATTAACGAATGCCGAGTGGGATGATATAAAAGATATTATCGAAAGAAACCGGAATAACCAAAGTTTTATCTTAGAGGAGATTTGTCCTCTTGTTGCAGTAAAATTTAATAGAGAACAAAATTCATATGAGCTTTTCCTTAAAATAATGTGTAAAGTGTTAAATGATGACCCAAAACATATCTTGATTAGGAATGGAATAATTGCAAGAGTTGAAAAGAAAGATCTTGGTGATGGCGGTGGAGCATATATTGCTTTCGTAATGGGAGATGTTATAATCGGAGGAATGAGTGCCATAGAGGAATATACAGAATTCATAAATGATAGATTGGTATTTAATGAAATTAGAGATCAGATTCTTAGGAATTTTTTATAAAAGGCCTTCATTGCCTTTTTAATTTAACAGGTTGATGGCTTTCCAATAATAAAAATAATATTTTTTTAAAAAAAAGGTTAACAAAATAGAAAAATCAATCATAATATATATGTAATAAAAAATCACTAAAGCTGTCCATATGTGAGTATCTAAATAATGGTCATTGAGCATAGATATATATTATAGAAGAAGTGATTCTTCCATAAGAAAATCGATTGCTGACTACACACCAATAGCCACCATTAAAAAGATGCGTTACTTCCTTCATAATAATAAAAAATAACATTATCCAAAGGTGAAATAATAGTACACATGCTTACAGTTAAAAAGAAGAAAGGAGATTAATGAAATGAGATATCGTTGTCAGTTATTGCAGGTTTGTTTAGAACAATGTACTACTCTTAAAAAACAGGAGTGGTTAGTTTTGATTGCAAAAATTGAATGATGATATCGAAGTATTATTAATCCATAAAACTATTTATGTATAGATTTCGTGCTATACACAATTATGGGATTACTTCGGTAGTCCCATTTTTATTTGCTCGCATGGCGGAACAGGAAGACGCATGGGACTTAAAATCCCAGGAAGAAATTCGTGAGGGTTCGATTCCCTCTGTGAGTACTGATAGATCGATGGTGTAAATGGCAACATGTTGGTCTCCAAAACCATTGCTCAGGGTTCGAGTCCCTGTCGGTCTGTTATACGGCTATTGCCAAGCGGTAAGGCGGGAGGCTTTGACCCTCTTAAATATCAATAGATTTCGCTGGTTCGAATCCAGCTAGCCGTGTTATATAACTATCAAAGTTATAATCCTGGCCGCATAGTCGAGTGGTTATGACGGGAGCCTTTCAAGCTTCAGGTGTCGGGTTCAATTCCCACTGCGGTCATTAAATCAAAATAAGGAGATAAAAAAATGAAACGAAAACAGAACGTACGAAAACAGAATGAAATTATACGCGCCTGTAGCTCAGTTGGCTAAAGCAATCGGCTTTTAACCGGTAGACCGTGGGTTCGAGTCCCACTAGGCGCATTTAGCACGTATCGCCTAGTGGTAGGGCACTCGACTTTTAATCGAGAGGCACATAGCCATCCTGGGTTCGAATCCCAGTACGTGCATTCATGCATCGTAGCCCATGCGGAGTGGGAACAGTCTGCAAAACTGTCTTTGGTCGGTTCGACTCCGACACGATGCTTGTGCATATTATCGCTGTGGCAAAAAAAGTACTAAAGATATCGGAAATAGCATAAAACGACTCTTTGGTAAATAGCACAGACGCATGGAACTAACAATTGTGAAATGCGGAGCAGACAGGATAGGAAAATTGATATGCTAATCAAGAATTACTACTGTAAAAAAACATGGTAACCGAAACCATATCTGCGTAAAGTGGTGAGACGACGGAACAATGTTTCTGGTCAACTCCACGTAATATGTACTTTGCGTCTGTAGCTCAGCTGGAAGAGCAGGTGGCTCTTAACCATCAGGTCCAGGGTTCGAAGCCCTGCAGGCGCATTTTTATCCAATAGTTAAAGATTTATGTGAATTATAACTTTAGGCGCTATAGTGGAATTGGTTATCACGCCAGACTCTCAATCTGGAGACTGCGAGTTCAAGCCTCGCTAGCGTCATCTGTCCATATGGTGGAACGGAATACACGCTCGGCTAAGAACCGGGTCCCAAGAGGATGTGGGTTCGAATCCCACTATGGACATCATAGCCCAATAGTTCAACTGGAAGAACATCAGATTCTGAATCTGAATGTTGCAGGTTCGAATCCTGCTTGGGTTGTCAGCCAAAGTTTTTGATGATTTGCCCATATGGCGTAATGGCAGACGCTGTGGACTTAAAATCCATTGGATTTATTCCGTGCCGGTTCGAGTCCGGCTATGGGTATTATTTTGGCATCTTCGACAAGTTGGTAAGTCGCAGATATTTCAAGCCTGAGTCACTGGTTCGAATCTAGTAGATGTCATCAGCTTCCATAGTTTAATGGTAGAACAGCTGCCTCGTAAGCAGTCAATGACAGTTCGATTCTGTCTGGAAGCTTTCCTATAGTCGCTGTGGTATGGACACAGACGCCATCGAAGGTCATAGTGGCGGAGCAAGGACGAGTCGAAACGATGACGGTATTAGACAGTCTAAATAGAGCATAGGCAGATTGCTTGCGTAAAGAGGTGAGTCTTAGCGGACAATTCATCGCTATAGGAATACTACATATTTTTGACCGTTTGTGGAGCTGACTTTTTGGTATGTGAGGTTAGTGGTGACAATGAGGAGGAGGGCATTGTCATTAGCTCGTATGATGGAAAGGAAGACATGGCTGACTCAAAATCAGCTGCCGAGAGGCGTAAGGGTTCGAATCCCTTTATGAGCATGTAATGTTCATGTGGCGGAATGGAATACGCGTGCGGCTCAGAACCGCATGGTTAAACCTTGTGGGTTCGAATCCCACCATGAACATCAGCCTTTATAGGCTAATGGATAAACTGCCTGACTTCGAATCAGGTGTTATGAGTTCGAATCTCATTAAAGGCACTAAGTTCCTGTAGGCTAATGGATAAACCATCCGGCTACGAACCGGCAATTAAGAGTTCGAATCTCTTCAGGAACATGAAGCCCACATGGTGGAATGGAAGACATGCCTGACTTAGGATCAGGTGCGAAAGCGTGAGGGTTCAAATCCCTCTGTGGGTATTATATTAAAAAAGAATGCAGAAGCTATCCACCCAGATCATCTGGGAGAACGATGTCATTATTGTTGTGGCCAACATCTTGAGTGAAGGGTTCCTTATCAGAGTAGTCTGAAACATACCGATAAAGCGGCAGGGACTGCCGTATCTGTCGATGGAGAGCTGGTAATATCAATCTATATTTCTATGTGAAGCGTGAGAGACTTAAGTGGAATGGATCAGCTGTATTTATTGATAAAAAAAATAGCATAATAAATAAAAACAACAAACGAAAGGAGAACATGATAGTCAATAACTAACTACTTAAATCCTAACGGATTCTGAAGCAGGAGAGAGCCGATTCATCTCACCACCTATAGAGGTGTGAGTATTCTTGGTAAAAAAAGATAATGATAAAGAAAGGAATGTATATGGAAAATAAAAAAAATGAGTATTTATGGATTGATATTGCACTTAACTATAAACAGCAATTGCCAGGACTAATGGTAGTTATGCAGTTTCACCTGCTTGAGGAATTTAATATTCCTGATTTGTGTGAAAAAAAATATGCATCGGTTCTTCTGAATGATCAAAGTGACTATATTGCTATCTTATATGATGCTGGCTCTGAATACATAATGGAATGTTTTGAACAGAATATTTTAGAAGAAGAATATCCTGTAATCAAAAAATATAAGGTAGAGTCAAGTGACTTTAAAAACGCTAAAGTGATTGCATACAATATGGTTGAGAGAAATACCAAGATAATAAGTAACATTGATTTCTGGATTGATTTTTTATGCGATGAATAGAACAAACAAAGTATAAATAGGAAAAGAGATTTTTTAATCCTATTATAAAAGTTTAAAGAAGGATTTATCCTTCTTTTTTATTCACCAGTCCTAAAATCAAAGGGCAGCACTAACTACAAAAAGGCGCGGATTCGGCTTGCAAAGCAGCACGAGAAAATAGCGAATCAGAGGAAAGACTTCCTACAGAAACTCTCCATCCGGATTATACGGGAAAACGATATCATTTGTATCGAGGACTTGCAGGTAAGGAACATGGTGAAGAACCATAAATTAGCAAAAAGCATAGCGGATGTGTCATGGTCAGAGTTTGTGCGGATGCTAAAGTACAAGGCCGATTGGTATGGAAAGGAAATTATCAAAATCGATAAGTTCTATCCTTCCAGGCAGATTTGATCCACGTGTGGAAACCTGACCGGAAAGAAGCCATTAAATGTTCGAGAATAGGAATGTCCTTATTGTTGGACGCATCATGACTGAGATATCAACGCTGCAATCAATATCCTAAATGACCCTTGACCTTAACATATCTAAAACAAATGCAAGAGAATACTAAATATTGAAGAGATAATCATTTGAGCATTGTAATAAAAAGACATAATGAATTATACAAGAAGATATAAAAGGAGAAAGTAATGCTAAGTAAGAATGACTTTACAAATAAACTATTTCTGATAGACAATTTAGAATTATTAAAATCGCTGCCATCAAATTCAATTGATCTAATCTTTTGCGATATTCTTTATAATACTGGAAAAACATTTGATGATTATGAAGATAAGCTTGGAAATGCAAAAGAAGCTATCGAATGGTATGAACCAAGATTAAATGAAATGTGGCGGGTAATTAAGGACACTGGAGCTGTATATCTTCATTGCAATTATCGCTTGGTACACTATTTACGTGTGAAATTAGATGAGGTTTTTGGTATAGATTCATATCGAAATGAAATTATCTGGCATCAGGGCAGCTGGAGAAATTACAGTAATAGGAAACTGGAGTCTGCACATGAAAGCATGCTTTTTTATGCAAAGCCAGCTCATACAATTAATGAACAACTGGCAAGAGGATATACAGATGTCTGGACCTTAGACGCCTTAAACCAAAATGATAGATTCAATGAGAAGGTCGGCTACGAAGGGCAAAAACCAATTGAATATGTGGAACGGGTAATCAAGATTAGTAGTAAACCAGGCGATGTGGTTGCTGATTTCTTTTTGGGAAGTGGAACCACATGTGTCGCATCTAAAAAGTTAGGAAGGAATTATTTGGGTTGCGACATAAATACAAGATCAATTGAATTGACCAATGAGCGATTAGAAAATCTGAATAGGAAGATTAAATTAGCTGAAGAAGCGTCAACAAATCTTAGAGATTGCCCTATAGGATTGTTCTACTTAATTCTAGACAATAAGACAAAACAGCTATGTATAAAAACAGAATATCAAACAGATGAAGGTGGTATAGAGGCATACATTGCTGAGTCTGGTGAATATCTTTCTTGTGATGGAATGACAAACACATTAGAAGGATGTGAAAAAATTAAAGTGGAGCCGGTTAAAGTAATAAAAGAGTGATTCAAGAAAATAAGTTGTTTATTACATTGTTTGAAATAAAAAGAAGGATTTATCCTTCTTTTTTTAATTCATCAGTAAAAATAACATTATATACAGGAATAAGAAAACAAGGAGTTATATAGAAAAGGAGAGAAAATGGAAAGAGATATAGTTTGTATTTGTGAAGTCGCACAAGATATTGATGATTTGGTAGCTCTTGATTTTTTAAATCGAAGTAATCGCTTAAAAGGAGTTGTACTAGACCCACCTCCTAAAACAAAAGAAGATTGGGAACGAGTTAAAAAAATCAAGTCATTAGGAATTGAGATATATAAATCCATTCCATATTGTAAAGCTATTTTTGTTGGAGGTGCGTTTACAAGTGTAGCGAGATATTTATCAATGAACAAAGTAGAATACATAATTGCAAATGGAGGATTCGTAGGTGCAAACATAGTACCGGAAAATAAACAGTTAAAAAAGTTTAAAGGAAAAACTCATGTCAGAACTTTTAATTTCTGCTTAGATGTGGATAGTGCTTTAAAAGTCTTAGGTAGTAAAAATGTAAATCATATTTTATTGGTTGGAAAAAATGTATGCCATGATGAAAAAAATACTTTATCAGGAATATGGAAAGATGAAAACTGGATTCGAGAATATAAAATATCTGAGACAAAACGTCTTCATGATGTCTTGGCTTATGCGGAAGGGCTTGACTACATAGATGGCATAAAAAGTAAAAGGCTAAATTACCAGCCTGTGGAACCAGAGGCTGTAGACATAGCTGGAAATAAAACAAAATTTGGTAGTATAGCGTTGGATTCCAGTCACATTCTGGCAGCAACAACATGGAAAATAGCATAAACTAATTATGAAAGGAAGATATGTATGGATATTTATTTAATTCGTCATGGTGAATCAATCATGAACACAGGAGAAAATACAAGAATTGGAGCAATTGATAATAAAGTCTGGCTCACTGAAAAAGGGAAAGAGCAAGCAAAAAGATCAGCAGAATTTTTAAAAGAATACTTAGAATATGATTGCAATGGTACGGCTAAAACTGGAATATGGGTTAGTCCATATAATAGAACGCGTGAAACTTTTAGTATATTCAAGTCAATTATCGACTTCCAGGATATGGGTGCTGTATGTAAAGAAGATATTCTTTTAGCAGAACAGGAATTTGGATTATTTGACTCTGTACCAGAAGAAAATTGGAGTGATAAGTTTCCAAAAGAATATGCGTATTACAAGAAACTGAAAGAGAACCAAGGCAAATTTTACGCAAGGTGCCCTATGGGTGAAAGTCCAAAAGATGTTGCAATTAGGTGCCGTATATTTTTTGATACAATCTGGAGAGATTATGATAAGCATCATATTGACAAGCTCTTTATATTTACACATGGGACAGTGCTTCGTTCTTTTGTAATGGCTTGGCAGCATTATTTACCGGAATGGTATGAAGCTGAAAGGAACCCAGGTAATTGCTGGATTAGAAGAATTAATAATCACAATGATATGGGATACATATACAAAGGAGAATGATATGTTTTTTTTACTTCAAAAGGAAGATAAGTATAATAATTTGGATTTAGAAACATTTATCGTCAAAGATATCCTTGATCACAATAAATTTATGGATGAATACATTTTCTATTCAAAAGATGATTTTGTTTTAGATGGACTTTGTGAATATCCAAGATATATAAAACAAGCGATTCCTGTGGGAACAATAGATTTTGTTGAAGCCTGGCTGTATCGATTCCACAAAATCGACTGTATTAACCCAATTGAGATTCCACCTTGCTTAAGAAAGGAAGAATTCCTAAAGAGAGAATATAGAATTGTAAGGAAAGAGAATCTTCCAACTGTAGGGCAAATTTTTTTAAAGGATGCATCAAGATTGAAAGTTTTTTCGGGAGAAATTAATTGCGAGACATTTTTTACAGATGATTTGTGGAAACCGAAACAGAATGATTTTGATACAACACTACACTTGGATCCAAAGCATTTATTTCAGGTATCAGAGATTGTAAATATAAGAAGTGAATATAGGATATATATACAGGATAATATCATCCAGGCCATCGCAAATTATAATGGAGCTCCCTGTTTGTTGCCAGATGTCAAGTTACTACAAAAGATGATAAATATCTATTCCATGCAGTACGATTGTCCAAAAGCTTATACAATGGATGTCGCAGTTAATGAAAAGGGAACATTCCTTTTAGAAATACATCCATGGATAGCAGTAGGATTATATAATAGTCTGTGGAGCAGAAATTTGTTATATGCATATAGAGATGGCATACAATATGTTTTGGATTTTAATACAGAGATAGAAGAGTGGAACAATTAGGCAAAATATTTAATAGAGGAGAAAAACTGTGTTCGAGTTAAAAGGAAAATATAATAAGTGCAAAATCTTTACGGACGATGTAGATGAGGATTGTATAAGGCAATTAATTTCGCTGCTGAATCAAGAGAGTTTACAAGACTCAATAATAAGGATTATGCCGGATGCGCATGCTGGAGCGGGATGTGTGATAGGTACAACAATGACCATTACAGATAAAGTTATTCCCAATTTAGTTGGTGTTGATATAGGTTGTGGTATGCGTACAGTGAGACTCAAAGAAAAACGGATTGAATTACCAAAATTAGATAGCATAATTCGTAAGAACATTCCTTCAGGTGGAAGTATACATGACAAATTCAATCAACTTCAATATGCAAGACGATTTGATATTGAACGCCTTCGCTGCGTAGGAAAAAATAATTGCAAAGTAAGTGAAGACATTGCTGCTTGCAGTATTGGAACACTTGGAGGCGGAAATCATTTCATTGAAGTCGACAAAGATGAAGATGGTAACTTATATCTGGTTGTTCATACTGGAAGCCGTAGGCTTGGTAAAGATGTTGCTGAGTACTATCAAAATAGGGCCTATGAGGAACTGAATTGTGTTGCCACCTATTACAAAGAAATTAAAAAGAAGGATAGGCGGGAAAAGTGGGAAAGACCTGATCCAAGTAAATTGCCATCTGTTCCATATGAATTAGCATACTGTGAAAATGAATTGTTGGCTGATTATATCCATGATATGGAGGTTGTGCAGGAATATGCATTTTGGAATCGGAAAGCTATTGCGAATACGATTTTAAAGGAAATGAAACTTCATTCAGTAGAAGAATTTGAGACAGTCCACAACTATATTGATACTGAATATATGATTCTTAGAAAAGGTGCCGTCTCAGCAAGGAAAGTTGAAAAAATTTTAATCCCAATAAATATGCGTGATGGTTCTTTACTTTGTATGGGAAAAGGAAATGAGGATTGGAATTATTCCGCACCACATGGAGCCGGTCGTTTGATGTCAAGAAGTCAGGCAAAAGAAAATATTACATTATCAGCATTCAAGAAAACGATGAAGGAGGCAGGTGTTTATAGTACATCGGTAACAAGAGATACCATTGATGAGTCACCATTTGCATACAAACCCATGGAGAAGATTGTAGAAAACATAAAGGATACAGTAGAAATAATAAATGTAATTAGACCAATTTATAATTTTAAAGCTAGCGTGAAAGAATAGTATAAAGAGTATCTTCGGATACTTTTTATCATTTAAGGTAAATGCGCATTATATAGTTATAAAACTGAAAGGATGAGAGTGTATGAAGAATGTTTGTAAAAGATGTTCTCTTTACGAGACATGTAATGGAATTAAACATGATCCAAATGAATGTGAATGCATTGAAAATTTTTATGATCAATTTTTAGATTCTGATGATGACTTAATATGGGAGGAGAAATCGATGAATACTGTTGAAGCTGCATAAAGAGGTATGTAGAAAACTAAAAAAATCATTATTATACTATATGAATTCATAAGTTATACAGTTTAATCGCAGATTCCGAATATGGATTCTACATACGAAGAAAAGAAAACAATGGATGTAAATATTATATATTAAACAGAGTTATCCCTGCTTTTCTATTCTATCATACATAAAGGAATACAGACTATCTTTAATAAGAGAAAAGGAGAAAAATAAATGAAAACTTTGATTGATATCATTATCGGAATTTTAATATGGCAGCTTTTATCAACAATATTATTATATTGGAATGATGATTCAACCACATTCAAGATTATCTTATGCGGAATTCCATTGTTGTTTCTTTGGGTGATAGGGTATCCGTTTAGAAAGACAGATTTCTTTAACCGTATAAGATATTTTCGGTGTAGTAAGAAAATAACTGAAAACGGAAAGACGGGAGCAAGGGAATACTACTGCACCGTGCATGATGAACGCCATGCATATGTTTATATTCCTGGAAGTAAAAAAAAGTATCGGATGAGCAAGGAGTGGTCTATTCAAAATACGAGATATGTAACACGAAAAGAAATCAGAAGAGAGGGCCTTAAATACTGGAAGGACTATAGACCATTAGAGGAGGAAAACAAATGTATGAAGTAAGAAAGACTGATAAAAACAGACTGTGATTAAGCGAACTAGGGAAACGAATCTGTCAAACAGATTCGTTTTTTTATGGGATTGTTAGATGACAAAAAAATAAAACACATCATAATATAAATATCTATTATAAAAAATTAAAGGGAGGTCAATAGCATGATTAGTCCTACATATGGAAATGTGTCGATTCAACAAATGTCCGATATTTTAAATCTTTATTATCAGAACAACAGACACTTTGGATCAGAATTTAGTTTGACAATTGGGACAGACAGCCAAAACTTTTCAGATACGAAGGTTGTAGTTGTTGTAGCAATGCGATGTATTGGCCATGGAGGAATTTATTTTTACGAAGTCAGTCATGTGGATAAGATTCAAAATGTAAAACAGAAACTCAATTATGAAACAAGTTTAAGCTTAGATTTAGCTAATGCTATTATGAATATCTTGGAAAATGATCAAGATTATGAAGAACTGTACTTAAATTCAAATTTTGCAATCCATGTAGATGCTGGCCATAGTCCAGAAGGAAAAACAAAAGAAGTAATTCCTGAAATAGTGAGATGGATTAAAGCTTGTGGATATGAATGTGTCGTTAAGCCAGATTCATATACAGCAAGTTCAATTGCAGATAGAATCAGCAAATAAAAACGGATAAATCCGTTTTTATTTTACTCTCTTATTAAGTTATGATATAATGGATAAAAGAAAATGGGAGGATAATATGCTTCTAAAAATAACAACAAAATGCAATATGAACTGCAGCCATTGCTTTAATTCCTGCACAGCAGATGGAGTTAATATGAATTGGCCGGATATAGTGGCCTCGGTTGATTTTATAAATAAAGTAAAGTGTAAAAGTTTAATACTAACTGGTGGAGAACCAACAGAACATCCGGATTTTGTGAATATGACGAAATACATATGCAAAAATACGAAAAATATTATTCAGATCATAATCGCATCAAATGGAATTTATTTTGAAAAAAATCCATTCGTTTTGAAAGAGTTGTTAGCATATGATCCTCGCCTTGGCATTCAGATAACAAATGTCCCTGAATACTATCCTATTAATATAAATGAAAATAATGAAATATATAAATTAGGTAAAGTATTACTATGTCGTGAGATTGAGCACATGTATCCTCAGGGCAATGCTTTGAAAAATAACTATAAGTGGAATGCCCGGTGCTCAAAATGTTTTAACTTTATTTCAATCATGAACCAAATCGAGAACAAAAACATTGAGGAAGTAATATATAGGCTCGAATCCAGTTTTAAATTTTGTACACCACAAATTGATGCAGACGGAACTCTGAAGCCAGGAGAGAGCAGCTTGTGTAAGGGCTTTGGAACAATACATGATGACGAGGCTATATTGGTCCATAATGTCTTAAATTTCAGATGTGAACAGTGTGATTTTATCAATAAAAACTTGCCTAAATCATATCAGCAACTAATAAATATAAAATAATTCGAATGACTGTTTTCTGAATCTACTTCTATCATATTATCTAAGGGTGATAATATGATAGAAGTATGGAAACCATTGATTTATAAGGGCGTGGATTATTCAGACCGGTTTTACATTTCAAACCATGGGAATATTTACAGCACATATTGTAAGCATGTTCTAAAGGGATTTACTAATAAAAAGGGATATATTCAAATTTCAGCTAGTTACCATAGAAGAAGATTACTCATTAAGATTCATCAAGCAGTAGCTGAAAATTTTGTGGACGGGTATAAGAAAGGTTTGATCGTAAATCATAAAGATGGAAATAAAATAAATAACAAATATACTAATTTGGAATGGGTTACATCAGGAGATAATACTAGACATGCTCATGAAAACGGATTATGTTTATTCGCTAAACCAATAATATGTTTAAATACGGGAGATACTTTTCCATCTTTGGCAGCTGCAGCACGATGGTGTGGATTGAATGAAAAGAGTAGTTCTTTTCGGAGATATTTAAGAGGTGAGTATAAGTTTGCTGGAAGAGATCCCGTCACAAAGCAACCTCTCCGATGGAGACTTTTATAATTAAAAGAGCCTGTCAGGGCTCTTTTTAATGTGTATGTGTCTGTTTGCACTGTGGACATAGATAGGCTCCACAGGTCGTACATTTTTCATAGTTGTCCTTATATAACTCTGCCTGGCAATCATGACAGATTACAGGAACACCAGAAAAGCATAACTTCTTTCTGCTTACATCAATTTCATTTTCTTGCATTACTTATCCTCCTTGGTTCTTTAGTATAAATATATTATGTATCAATGACTCCTAAAACATATTTTTTTGCAAAATCTCTTGTTAGATAGTAGTCAAGCTGACTAGGTCTTTTGATTGTATCTCCTATGGATTCCATATATTCCCATATATCTGGTGCCACCCTACAAAAGAAATCCTGGTATTCAACTGTACCTAGTTTAGCACTAAAATACTCTGCTATATTAATGATGAACGAGTCCAAAATAGAATCTTCAAGCCAATATTGGAACTGTATTTCTGGATATTTAAGTTCATATTTAGCAAATTTTTTCATGTATTCAGCTCCGGATACATTATCTTCCCAAATATCAAAAAAGACTGTATCGTAGTGTGAAAGATTATTATTTTTAATATATTGCTCAGCCTCACATAAAATAATCTGGGTCTTATGATTTTTAAACTGAGGCAAAATAATATCCTTGATGATATGAAAAATTCGTTCATCCGATTCAATGATTGTGATTTCAGACACATCTTCTTTTAAGGATATCATGTATGGGTAATAAGCCAAACCACCTCCAAAGACTAGAACTTTTCCTTTAGCTGATTTTATATGTTTGTACATTGTGTTAATTTCCATAGGACAAATGCTCATCCATACAAAATCTTTATTTTTTAATACATAAGTAAAGGCGGTATCGTCAAAAATTCCAATCGGAAATTTCCTTAAAAGATCATCTGTTTGTAAAGGCTCATTTATAATGGCCAGTTCGTTTTTTGCATAAAATGCTGTCTCTAATTTTAAGTCACCAATCGATAGTGGCTTTAAGACAATGTTTTTCAAGTAAGGATTCTGTAGTAAATCAATAGCATGAATAGTATCAATATTAGGAATACATTGATCAAAAACATATGGATTGATGGGATGGTTGTTCACCGAATATGTTTTAAAAAGTTCCCTGGCCTCTTTGTTTGTAACGATATTTTCACTTTGAATCTTACTACCATCAATGTATGGTTCCAATATAGACATACTCATAGAATCTGCTATATTTTGTTTTAGGCCTGCCATTTTTTTAATTATTCTATTTGTTAACTCTATATTCATTCCGTTACCTTCTTTCTTGTTTTACATAGTATGAAAGAATTTATTTATATGAATTAGATTGTTTTTTATATACAGGGAAAACAAAAAAGGCCAGCAGGCCTTTTAAATAAAACAAATTCTCATTTCTTTTACAAGGGATATCTGATCCTCCATAATAGTGGGTGAAAATAATTTATCCTGATAGAAATCAACCACGATACCATCCTCATCATATTGACCATTTTGCAATTTTCTACAATAAACATGATAATTATCTTTGACTTCTGTGACCACATAGTCACCGATTAAGTGCCTTGAATCATATTCATAATCATTTTTATATTTTGCTATGGTCGCGCTAACCAACTGTTTGACCATTTCTTTGTCAACAGACATTCCGTAGGAATTGAATATGTAATTAATACGCTCTAAAAATTCTTTCTTTAATGAATCCTTTTTATCAGATACATCAACCAGATAGAGGCGTCCAATATCAACTTTTTGGCAAACTATTTCATCTGAAAACGGAACATTCTCATATATAAATTTAGCTTCTACATTTGTCCTTACTTGAAATCCTTCTGATAAGTAAACAACATCGCCAATCTTTAATTTTCTTTCCATAATAATTCTCCTTTTTACTTTTCTTAATAATTTCTTTAGATATATAATATGTTATTACTTTATAAAGATAAAAAAGACCCGAAGGTCTTTACAAATATTTTTTTAAAATAGACGCAACTTGATAGATAGATTCAATATTGATATATACCTTGGATTCAAATGTAAGATACTTTAAACGTCTATCCTCAGTAATATAGTCATTGAGTACTGAACTTAATTCAGAGAGATTTTCAACAAAAAGACCTTCAACAATTAAAAATTTTGAAACTGTATGACACATATATCTATATGAATCGGCAGGAATTTTATAATAATATGTACTTCCTTTATAACTGTTGTGGCTTCTTTTATATAATTCCAAAGAACACATAAATCTAAATAATTCATCAACCAGAGAAGTTCTTTTTGTTTCTTTCTCAAACGCATTGTAATCAAATAAATTGTGATGATCTACCGTTGTACCAGGAAAACATGAATTGCTAGAATGATAAACTCCATTAATTTCTTTCTTGAGTTTGTTCTTTAATACTGGCAAACCAGGAACATAGATTGAATCTTCCTCATCATAGTAATCATTTAATTTTGATTCCATAGAAGCTAACTTACGCCGATCCTGCATTGTGGTCCCATGAAATGAACACAAGCCACAGGAACAGTGGATTTTCCCTTTAGAGAGCACTCCTTTGTGTTTTACATACCAATAGGAAGAAATATCACCATAAGAATTTCTCAATTCATTATCAGACTCATTCTCGTTATAGAATGCAGGTGGATTATCCTGTCTATATGAGTTAATGATTTTCAGTTTTCTATTGATTGCTTTTTTTCTCATTTTTCTATAATAATCTCTCGTACGATTCGCCATAATAATACACTCCTTTTGTTATTCATATAGAATTAGTATGTGGTACTGATTTGCTAAATAAAATATATTCAAACAAAAGATAATAAGAATATGAATCTTACATAATAAAAAAGACAATAAAAAGGATAGGAGGCTATTATAAAATGGCAAAAATTTTTAAAACAAATTCACAGGAGCAGGCATTAAAAGAGATTGTTGATTCATTAAAAATTGTATCTGCATTGAATGAAATTTTAGATGATGAAGATGTGTCCGAGTGCAAAATAAGAGTAAATGGAACCACAAAGAGTGGTCAGATTAATGAACAAATTCCAATTCCATTCACAATGATTGCTTCGCAATTAAAAGATTATCGGAAGCGATTAGTGAAAGAAATACAGGACAAATCCAAAAATTTCAGCATCAAGCTTGATGAAAATGAAAATGAAATAATCTCTATGAAGAAGAAAAAAGATACGGAAACTGTTAGGCCTAAACAGGTGGAAGAGGAGACAAAAGAGGAAGATTTGAAGGAAGAAGATGTTGAATCCGAACAGGAATCCTCCTATATACCCAACAATAATTTTGCAGGAAACTCACATAGGGAATGGATGTAATAGGAATAAAATACTGACATAGAGGAGCGTAAGCTCCTTTTTTAATATGAATATTATTAAAATTGCGTAATAAGTAATAACGAAAAGAAAAAACTGAAAAATATCCAAAACTTCTATTAGGCCAATAAAGATATAGGTTTCAATCCTTTTTCTCTATTTTTCTCTTTTAAATTGCCCAGCAATTTCATTTTCCCTTTTCTGTTTTTTGTCTACAGAAAATATATAGGAAAATAAAAAAGAATCCCTTTTAAATCTTTTAAAGAACCAGAGGATAAATTCTTATACTATGAACATTTCAACTTACAAAATAGTGGATACCTATTATATCTGTAACCCTCTACCTTTTACAAGTTTATGATTCGTATACAATCAAGGTTCTATAAATGCTGTAAAACTCTAGATATAGCTTAATTAAAATATTACCAATATATATGATATTTTATTTTCAATTTTTTGCTCCATATAAAGAAATTCAGACATATTATTTGTAGAATACGAAAGGAGGTATCCATGGGAGTATAGTTAGATAATATATATGAATAAAAGAGAATAATATATGGTTAATTGTTATATATCTTTTTATTTCAACTTTGTAACTTACATTTATGATTGCTCGTCTACTTCATTTGTTGATTTGCGACATACCACTAACAGTGATATTCTATACAATTATTAATGATTTGAATACAAATGATAAATATCGATATATAGATATACGAATACAAGAGATGATAGTTGGTTTTCTTTTTGGGTGTTCTTTAATTATTTTAATGATTAAAACATTTTCAACCTATTCACTTTCAATTGAAATAAAGAATATAGTGAAGTGTTATTTAATACAGATGTTCATGGCAATACCTATGTTAGTGGTATTTAAAGTCGTAAATACAAAAACAAAAACAGAATAATATGATTGGATACTAGTTATTTACAAATTTTTATCACCATATTAAAACTGTAAAAAATAAAGAAAATAAAGGAGATTTAATATGTTAGATTTAATTTTACCTATTTTACCAATTGCTTTGCTTCTTCTCATACTGATATTGATTGTAAAAACTGGTTATGTAAAATCGCCACCAGATAGAGCCTATATTATTTCAGGACTAAAAAAGGAAACCAGAATTTTAACTGGCCGGGCAGGTATTAAAATTCCATTTTTTGAGCGACTTGATATATTATATCTTGGGCAGATGAGTGTAGACATTAAAACAGAACAGTCTGTTCCTACTAATGACTTTATTAATGTTAATGTTGATGCGGTAGCAAAGGTAAGAATTATGCCTTCTGATGAAGGGATAAAACTAGCGGCAAAAAACTTCTTAAATAAAGAACCAGAAGAAATTACTAATGAGTTGCAGGATTCATTACAAGGTAATATGCGTGAAATTATCGGCACACTAACCTTAAAGGAAATTAATACAGATCGTGATTCTTTCTCAGATCAGGTAATGGCAAAGGCATCAAAGGATATGGAAAAACTTGGTATCGAAATCGTATCCTGTAATATTCAAAATGTAACAGATGAAAATGGATTAATCAAGGACCTTGGTGCAGACAACACTGCCAGAATTAAAAAGGACGCTTCTATTGCAAAAGCTCAGGCAGAAAGAGATATTGCAATTGCCCAGGCAGAAGCAGATAAAACAGCAAATGACGCAAGAGTAACTTCGGAAACTGAAATTGCAAAGAGAAATAATGAACTGTCAATTAAGAAATCCGAACTGCAGAAAATTTCTGATACTAAGAAAGCAGAAGCAGATGCAGCATATGAAATCCAGAGACAGGAACAGGAAAAAGCCATTCAGTCAGCAACTGTGAATGCACAAATTGTGAGAGCAGAACGTGAAGCAGAACTGAATAAGCAACAGGTTCTTGTTGAACAGCAGCGTTTAGAAGCAGAAGTGAACAAAAAGGCTGATGCTGAACGTTATGCGGTAGAGCAGAAGGCAGCAGCAGAGTTATCACGTAGGCAAAGAGAAGCAGAAGCTAAGAAGTACGAGCAGGAAAAAGAAGCCGAGGCAAGGAAAGCACAGGCTGAAGCTGAAAAGTTTGCAATGCTTCAGGAGGCTGAAGGTGTGAAAGCAAAGGGAGAAGCTGAAGCAGCAGCCATCCAGGCAAAAGGTCTTGCAGAAGCAGAAGCAATGGAAAAGAAAGCAGAAGCAATGAAGAAGTATGGCCAGGCTGCAATGATGGAAATGATTGTACAGGCATTACCAGAAATGGCAAAAGCAATTGCGGAACCATTGTCTACTATTGATAAGGTAACAATCATTGACAGTGGTAATGGTGAAGCGGGTGTATCTTCCATGGGTTCCTATGTTCCTGGTGTGTTAGCAAAGACGATTGAATCCGTAAAGGAGACAACCGGATTGGATATCACTGAAATCATGAAGGCAAATACATATGATGCTAAGGTAACCAGGAACGTAAATATTTCTGGTCTTCCTGAGAATGCTGAATCTGATGAAGTTTCAAATGCAATGCTAGCGAAAGAAGTAGTTGAAGCTACTAACAGTAAGGAAGACTAATTCAACCGTAATAGTAAATAAAAGAGAGCTCCGGCTCTCTTTTTTTGTACAAAAAACAGTCAATAATTTAGCAGTTGTGTTGATATCAACTTTAGGTGATACCTGCAAATATGATACATTCATACATACTTAATATAAAAGTTTATATGACTAAAATAAAGGAGATTAAAATGAAGGGAAGATTAAAAGAAGCAAGAAAAGAAGCAAGAGAATACATGAACGAATGTGGACGGTATCATTCATGCATAAGTTTTACAAGACAAAAAGGATACTACTTTACGCCACATGGTGATGGATTTACCGTTTTTTATTGTAATAAAAATGGCAGCCTAACAGAATCTAAAACAGATTATGCAAGAAGATTTCATCAATGTAAAAAGCAAAGGGAAAAAAGGCGAAACCTAAATGGTAAGAAAAAACACTGAAATGCTTTTGGAATCTTATTTATATTATTATCTTATATCACACATAATATTCAAAAATAAAAAGGAGAATATAAATGAGAAAAATTATGAACCGATTTGGGACAGGAATACTATATGATGAAACAGATTTAGGAAAAGGTATATACTGCGTATGTACTGCATGTATGAGTGTCTGGTCTGATTTCTTAAGTTTTGCTAATTTAGAATTAGAAAAAGGAAACTTTAAGGGTTTCGTCAAACATAAAAATCAGAGTAAAGAAGTATCACCATACTACATAGAAAATGACTGTTACCTTAATGATACGGATACAATCGTAGTGTTAGGATGTCAAGTGACTGATCTTGCAATTTATAATGATTTAAAAACAGCAGAAGAATTGCATGAAAGATACCCAGATATTCCTATTTATATGGGAGGATGCTTGGCTCAAAGATTTGATATTGAGCTGCCTGAATATCTAAAGCGACTTGATGTTATTAGAGAAGAATATCAAAACCTGCAGTTTGTAAATGGATTTATTGATTATAAAAAACCGTTTTGGAATAAGGAACTGAAAGATGACGAAAATGATGAACTTGCTACAGGAAATCTATTCCGTCACATGTATCCATTAAAGATTGGTGCAGGATGCCATGGAAAATGCAAATACTGTACCATAAGAGACACAAGAGGTGAAACTTATGAAACAGATGCTTATCTGCAGATAAATGAATTTTTGATGCATGACAATATTGTCTTAATCAGTGATAGTCCAACTGTAAAACAAATACATGATTGGTGTCACCTTGCGGATAGATATGATAAGACAATATCTCTTAGGAATGTAGAACCTCAGATTGCAAATGCATGCAGAAATGATTTAATGTATATTGCTAAAAAGGGCCTTCTTAAAATCTTACATTGTCCAATCCAGAGTAATAACACAAATGTGTTGTCTGCAATGAATCGAGATATCAAAGGAACACTTGAGTATATAGACTTTGCTCAAGAACTAAGAACAATGGGAGTGATTGTTGCCACAAACATTATTATAGATTACACCGTGGACGGCGAAGTAATACATAATATGGATGAAGATTGGCTTGATTCACATTTCGATTACTGGTCATGGAACCCATACTTTGATGGTAACTGGGATTATGAGAAAGCAAAAGAACGGTTTGAAAAGTATATTGGGTGAGTGACTATTACATTTATAAAGAGCTGACTAATAATCAGTTCTTTTTTTATGCTCCAGACAGTGTGAAAATGGTGATTGATGAATCATTGAAAGGAAATATCAAAAAAGGTGATACAGATACAATAGGTGCGATTGCAGGAGCCATCTCAGCCGCTTATTATGGAGTTCCAGAAATGGTATTAGAGAAAGTGAATGAAAATAAACCAGAGGGAATATTTGATGAAGTACTATCTGCTTTGGAAAAAGAAGAACCTTAAATAATTTTTTGTTACATGGCAGAAAGCATGATTGTGAAAATAAATATACTTACATATTAATAATACAATCAAATAGAAATGGAGAATAAAAAATGACAATTAAAGAATTAGCAGAAAAGTGTAAAGAACGCAAGATTGGATGTGAAGGATGTCCATACAAAAAGAAATGCGATGAATTTTCAAACTTCATAGAAGAAATTTCTCCAGCTGGACTTTTGGATATACTTGAGGAAACTATATAATTAAAAATCTGAAATTACGAAAATGAATCGGAGGATAAAATGTGGAATGTTATATTAAGTAGAGTAGAGAATAATGTTATAAAACCATCCCAAAATAATCCAGGCATAAGCGGAAGGTACCTGTGTACTTGTGTACAATTTTATCGAGGAAAGGAATACAATCGATATCTACAAATGATGGAATATAATGCAGAGAAACAATATTGGCATGATCCTGGAAAGGAAAATGCAGTTAGCCATGTGATTTTGGCATGGACTGAAGATATTTGCCCATGTGATTATAATGACTTTAGATACAATACTGGAGGGTATTTAACGGCAGAGTAATTAAGCGGTATAGATTAGGAACAAAGTCAGGGCCAGTTAATGATGATGTGATTTGGAAACTAGTAAATAAATGGAACGAGTTGTTTTAAAAATCTTCAATACATAATAACAAATGATTATAAACATAAAAGGAGAAAATTAAAATGGGAATTGGACTTGAAACAATTTTTGATTTAGGAATTGAGAAAAGTATGAAAGAAGAAGTAAAAACTTTGCGTTTTTATGTATCAAGTGATGGAAGAAAAACAACTGCAATTGAAGAAGGACATGAGCTAGATGGAATCAATCTTATTTTGAAACGATATCCTTTTGTAGATCCAGAATGGCTCCTTTCAAAAAAACGCTATCTTGTTCATGATAAGATGGTTGCAACAGCTATCTGCCACGAAGATGATACTCCTGATGAAAAAGAAGGAAAGAAAGTTGCAATCAAAAAATTGAATGTTTTAATTAAAGGACAGGCGAAATCAGCTTTGAGACTTTTTGAACTTGATATGAAAAAACAGTTTGCAAAATAGTGAATAGAAACGCGGCTTAATCTTAAAGGTTAGAGCAGCGTTTTTTCGAAAGGAGAACTTATGTTAGAACTAGATGAATTATTAGAAAAATTAGAACTTACAACGGATCCAGAACGATTGGATGAGTATGCTGATTTTTCAAATAAAGAGGTAAGGCTTACGGTTGCTTTAAATTTAGTAACATCAAAAGAAACAATGTTTCGAAGACTGGCCTTGGAAAGAGATGGAGATATTCTATCCATATGGGAACAACGGTTGAAATATTGGTACAGACATAAAAAGCACCATATCGATGCAAAATTAGGAGATGAAACCGTTAGGTTTTATCCCAGGCAGTCATCTGTTCATGGATTTGATTATCGATGTCCTAAAAGCTGGGATAATTATTACAAAGAATATTTATCATTTGCTATTTTATATCAAAACGAGTTCATGAGAGAAGAAAATAGAGCTCCTGAAATAGTATTCGAATGTGGTTGTGATGAATGTAGTAGTTTATTAAACCTGAATTGTTATTTGTATTTATGGCTACAGGAAACCCGCTATAAAGACGAAGCAAGACTGACCTGTGTAACGCTGAGGGATTGTAAGACTGTAAAAGATGATGTAACACTAATAACATTAGGTGATGGAGCCGAATGGAAAATAAAAAGAGAACGCAAATCATATTTCAGAGATCCAGAAGGAGAAAAAAATGGAAAGGTAGACAGATGGTTCTATACGATTATTCCATACCTTAATTATGGAGCTCAGAAAGCTTACATCCTGGAATTGGGAGAAAAAGATTTACTGACATTAAATAATGCTATTGCTGAATATCTGGATGAATGTATTAAAAATTCAGAATCCATTTAAAGGAAAGGAATGATATGGAAACACAATATATATTACACCCTATTGCAATTATATGTTTACTTGTTGGATTCATTTTTTTGGGAATATCGATTGGTTTATCAAAAGTTATGAAACACAAAAAACGAGTCTGTAACCAAAAGGTAAATGCCAAAGTGATTAACATGACAAGGAATAGAACAGACACGTTGGTTAATTACAATCAGAATTCGTCTTGGTATCCTATATATGAATACTGGGTAGACAATCAAAGAATACAAAGGTGCTCACATGTTGGAGGAACTAGGAAGTCATTTCAGATAGGACAAGAGGTGGAACTTTTTATTAATCCTAATAACCCGAAAGAATTTTATAATCCTATGGACCAGATGGTTATATTAAGGATGGCTTTTATGATTATTGGACTGATTTTATTTAGTTTTAGCATCGGACTAGTAGTTATAGGCATATTTGTTCTGTAAAATCAAGAAAGGACGAGAGAAAAAATGAATGAAACAAAAATGGCATACGGAAGAGCCTATGAAAATATTTTAAGTACATGTGCAGGATTGAGAATTGTAGCACCAAAAAAAGAGACTGAAATTTCTTATAACAATGCATTAGGAGATATTTTTGACTCTATCATCGAAAACGAGGCAGAGTATCTTATGCCAGGAACGTTGTCACAGGGAAAGTGGAGGAGAGATTAATATGCCGATAGAAAATAATACTTATTGGGATGGTGCTGGCAAATATCAAAGTTGGGCAGATATGGTTAGTGAAACAATGCCCACCTATAACAAAACTGACAATGAATATATGAATGTATTCATCTCCATATCTAAAATATATTATGAAATATACAATAATGGTGGCGGGAACCTTTATGATGGTGTTTATGGCGATGATATTGAAAGTATTAATGAATTTTTAAGTAAACAGGACCAAAAAAGACACGAAAGTTTCTCATGGAAACAGGCAATTGACGAACCCGAATATTTGGAATCCAAGATGAATGAAATCATCGAACTGCTTATGGATAAGGACTTACATTTTGTAGATCATGGTTTCTGGGTGAATTATGATAAAAGAGAGCTATCATTAGTAGAAATAAAAGGAGAAAATTGGATTTATATAACTTATGGTACAGAAGCAAATGCAAACAATGAAATGAGACGAATGAAATCACATGGATACATAGACGTTACAACTTAAGCAGACAACTTAAAAGGCCTTATGGCCTTTTTACTTTTCCACCCTTATAAAAATATCCATTATTTCATTCTAAAACACACATAATAACTATGAATAATTGATGAATGGAGACACGAATCTCCACAGAAGGAGGATTTTATTATGTGTAACGAATGCTTGGAATTAAGAATTGACGACATGGGTTTTGAAGAACTTGCTGTAGAGCAGGAAATCAACTCTGACTATCTGAATGGCATGAGATATCAGCATGGTCCCAATGATGGTGACCCGGATTGGCGATATGAGGAAATGCGTTCAGGTATCGGCCATCATTATTTTTTCTAAGTTACATAAGAAGAAACCAGATTACAATGGTTTCTTTTTTTTCATACTATTCTTAGAAAGAAAAAGGAGATATATATATGAATGATAAAATGGAAGATAAGAAAACAATGGAAGTCCTTATTTATACAAGTTTTGGACTTAATACGGTACCATCCTGTATTAGATCTGCAATAAATGAAAATCCGGCAGGTCCATTACAAGAAAGAACTGGAAGAGTGATTGATAAAATACGTGAGGCGGCATATAAAATAGAGAACTTGGACGGAATGGATGAAACTTCCATGGCTGAAATGATAAAGGAACACAATATCGTTCATTGTGAAAAGTTAGATTGCTATTTTTATATACCGTCTGAATTTAATCCATATCATCATATTAAAACGATGTCAATCATAACAGTGGATATTAGCAAACCATGGATTATATCAGAATACGATGGAGCAGAGTCAATCCAATATTTTGATATAGTAGATGATACCATTAATTTTTGCAGAATGAAATAACAATATAGTCAGGATAAGAAACCAGTTTCCTATTGGTTTCTTTTTTATTACATACTATTTTTATCAATTATTGAAGGAGTAAATCATGGAGAAAATTAAAGCAATCAAATCAACCGAAAAATTATGTTGGAAATGTTTACAGGAGAAAGATGATATTCATAAAATAGAATTTGGACCGTTGGGCTATGGTTCTGCATTTGACTGTTGTTCAACTAAAATACAGTTGTGTGATGAATGCTATAAGGCCAGCTGCCCAGAGATATGGTCAGATGAATTGGTATATGATAATGAAGAATGTAAGGAATATGACTGGAGCCACTATAAATATGAAGATGAGATGTTTGAATATTTTGAATCGTTACCGATTGAAGGGAAACAGCTTGTCATGAATGAATACTGGATGGGAGACCATTTCATGGAACCACAGGATTGGATTGATTATGAATTGGGAATTTTACCACATGAGAAAGCCAAAGAATATGGCCTATATTCCATACAGGAAATAGCAGCGTATGAAGAACGGTTTCCTAAATGCAAATGGCCAGCAAATAGAATTTATAGCGATGGAAGCAAAGGCTGCCGATGTCCATTTGGTGCATCTGGAAATTATAATCAAGAAGTAGGAAGTAATATATCTGAGGAATGTTACCGATGTCAATACTATGAGGAAAGAATTGCAGATAATAAACTTCTTGATATTATGGATAAAGACTTTTACGAATATGAAGTCCTATCAAAAGCAGACGCAATGAAAAGGACCAGAAAGAATATGGAAGTATTACTATTTTATGATTTTGATTTGGAGAGTTTGCCTCACGAATTATTAGAGGTTGCTGAACATTCCAACGATCTGCTGAAGATTAGAGGGAAGGATGTTATCAATAGAATTAGAGAAATAGCTTATCAGGTGGAAGATATTCCTTCAAATAGAAAGAGGATGGAGCTATGTAAACATCACATGATTGTTTACGACAAAAAAAATGACGTATATCTATATTCTGCCAAGAAAGAAAAGAATATAAGAGAGATTAAGATTGTAATGGTTGATGCATCAAAAGATTGGACAATCATAAATGTCGAAAAGAAAGAACGGATTCTATATATTGAGCCGATTCATCCATCAATTGGTTTCTGTAAATTAATTTAAAGCCTAGTAATAGGCTTTTTATTTATTAAAAGCCTTATATAAGAAAATCTTACATACTGAATGATAGAAAAGAACAGGAGGATATAATAATGATTCATTTTAAAAACGTCTCCAAATATTTTCATGATAAAGCAGTAATTGATAAAATAAGCATGGAAATTAAAGATGGAGAGTTTATTGTTTTACTTGGTGAAAGTGGATGTGGAAAAACGACGACATTAAAAATGATTAATAAACTAATAAATCCATCAGATGGTGTAATAGAGATAAATGGAGAAGATATCTCTAAATTAGATACGATTGAATTAAGACGTAAGATGGGATATGTAATTCAACAGACCGGACTATTCCCACATATGACAATAGAAGAAAACATATCGTTGATTGCAAAATTAAATTCAAACAATCATAAAGAAATCTCTGCTCATGGAAGACGACTGATGGAAATGGTTAACTTGGATCCGGAAATATATTTGTCTGCTTTCCCATCCGAACTTTCAGGTGGACAGCAGCAACGAGCCGGTGTAGTCCGTGCATTCATGATAAATCCAGAAATTGTATTAATGGATGAACCCTTTTCCGCATTGGACCCAATCACAAGGGCCCAGATACAGAATTCACTTTTAGAGATGCAGGAAGAACTGAAACGAACGATTGTTTTTGTGACACATGATATGGATGAGGCAATAAAACTTGCTGACCGGATTTGTATCATGGAGGGTGGTAGGATTACACAGTTTGATACACCAGAAAACATTTTAAAGTATCCAGCAAACGATTTTGTAAAGAATTTTGTCGGTCCAAACCGGATATGGACTTCACCAAAGTTTATTAGGACTAAGGATATCATGATTTCAGAACCGGTATGCTGTCATCCAAGAATGCCAATCTTTAAGTGTGTTGAGACGATGAGTCGTAGGCATGTAGATACGTTGATGGTAACAGATAAGAACAAGCGGTTATATGGTGTTTTATATGCAGATTCATTAATCGGATACAATGGAGAAAATAAGAAGGCAGAGGATTTAATGGATACAAATATAACATCCGTATCGCCGGACAGTTGTATTGTTGATTTACTTACAAAATTTGATGAAAAACATATATCGACACTTCCAGTTGTAAATGTAAATGGCATGCTAGAAGGTTTAATAACAAGGAGTACATTAGTAAACACCCTAAGCCGGCAATTTATCCCAGAGAACAAGGAGGAAAATTGACATGAAAGACTTCCTTCAATATGTTTCCACAGCAAGAGAGGAAATATTATATCTATTCTTTGAACATATACAACTAACTGTAATTGCATTATTTGCAGCCATCCTGATTGGAGTACCACTTGGAATTCTTATTTCTTATGTAAGAAAAACGAGTAAACCAGTCCTGGCATTTGCAAACTTGGTTCAGGCAATACCAAGCATGGCATTGCTCGGTTTAACGATTCCGGTCTTAGGGATTGGCGTAAAACCTGCTATATGCCTGGTTGTAATTTATTCACTGCTGCCAATCATAAAGAACACATATGCCGGACTCATGAATATCAATGAACAGACCATGGAAGCAGCAGAAGGAATTGGACTTACAAAATGGCAGATTTTGTTTAAGATTCGTTTGCCAATGGCACTTCCGGTTATTATGACAGGCGTCAGGATATCTGCAGTATCGGCGGTAGGACTTATGACACTGGCTGCTTTTGTTGGAGGCGGAGGTCTTGGATTTTTAGTGTTTTCTGGAATCAGGACAGTAGATAATTCAAAGATACTGGCTGGTGCGATTCCAGCATGTATTTTAGCCCTACTTGTAGACCGTGTGTTTGCTGCAATTGAAACTATTGTGACACCTATTAGTCTAATGGAAGGAAAGGATAAAAGTAAGAAAATCAAACAGAAAAAACTAGATAGACTAATTGTGATTGCTGCCATGGTAACAATGATAGGATTGATAATGGCTTCATGCTTAAAACCAAAAGAGGAGAATCAAATTACGATAGCTAGCCAGGACTTTACAGAGAATGAAATTTTAGCTTATATGATGGAAGAAATGATAGAGAATGAAACAGGCTACAACGTAGAAGTCATCCCGGACTTGGGAGGAGAATCCGTCTGTTTATCTTCAATCCGGGCAGGAGAAATAGATGGTTATGTTGACTATACAGGGACCCTATATGTAAATGTCCTAAAAAAGGAAGCAATATCAGATGTTAACCAAGTTTACGAAGAAACCAGGAGTAGTATGCTGGAACAATACAATCTCGTGGTTCTACCATCACTGAATGTTAATAATACATACACAATTTCAACTACAAAAGAAATAGCAGAGGAATATGGGTTGGATACAATAAGTGACTTAAAAAAACAAAGCGGAAAATTAAGGATGGTTTCCACGTTATCATTTTTAAATCGGGAAGATGGTCTAAAAAAGGTTAAGAATGTCTATGGATTAACTTTTTCTGATGAAATTGGAGTTGATGGTGCTTCCAGATACACAGCCTTAATGAACGGAGAAGGTGATTTAATTGATGCTTACTCAACTGACGGATTACTGGAAAAATTTGAACTGAAAATCCTTGAAGATGATAAGGGTGCATTTCCACCTTATTATGCCGTTCCTGTTTTCCGTTCAGAGATCATAGAGAAATATCCAGTGATTTCAAGTGTCACAGAGAAAATGACAGAACTTCTGTCTACGGAAGAGATGGCAAAATTAAATTACTTGGTAGACGAAGAAGGAATGTCACCCAAAGATGTTGCTCGTGATTTCCTGGATGAAAAATCAAAATAAAAGCACAGATGTGCTTTTATTTTTTTCATAATAAAAACATACTTTTTAGGTAATGGATATATGGAGATTAATTGATGTGGAGGAACAAAATATGATGAATATGACCGATTTTGCAAAAGAAGTGGAGGAAACATGAAGTTTGTTGCATTTCTGATTCAACTTGCTAATGTGCCCAACATAAGTGGGAAAATCCGGGTTTTTGATGAATCCGGAACGGACCTTGAAATTAAGGTGGTGGATGCAGCTTTCAGTCGAAAAAAAAGAAAAGGGCTGGATATAGATAAAGCTTATTTCTTATTGCAAGGTTGTAGTAGTGATTATATGTCATTTAAATTTGGCAGTCGAGCGCTTACCATAAAAGGACTTCTTGATATATATTTTGAAGGAATAGATGAAAACAATGTCTTCCAGTCTCCGGTCTTAGTAAATAAAAGTACAGGAGCCTATTATAAAGTAATTGGCATGGGACAGGATGTATATCATAATGTCGTTTTCTGGGTTAAAGCAGTAAAATAAGAAATTTAAGGGTCTGGAGAGAGGCCCAATCAAAATAGCTACATAGAATTAAGGAGGATAATAAAATGAGAAAGACAGTAGAAGAGATGTGCCGAAAATATAATTAAGAATATGAAAGACGAACCAAACCAAGAAAAATGGTTCCAATCTTTTCAAGAAGCTGCCATTGTTGTGGCGATGAAATAAAATTTGAGTCTATGTGGGAAATTGCAGTCCCATTGACTGTGCCATTTAGTGATAGATCGTCATATTACTATGGTTGTACTAAATGTTTTCCAGAGTCAGAAGATTTTTATAATCAGTTAGTGAATGAGGGATATATTAATCAGTCAGCCTGGGTTTTTAGAGAAAAACCTGAGAATGTTAGTTTAGAAGACTGGGCTGTAATGAGTGGATATTATAAGGAAGAGGAACTTGAAAATATAGCATATAAGAATCTTTTAAGGACGTGGGTTTCTATATAAAGGGACGAAAGAAAAGAAGGCAGTTGCCTTCTTTTTTAAATAAACAATCCAGTCCATTACAAAATAAGACATACTATTGGTACAGGGAATGGAAAGATGAAAGAGAGGACTTTTAAAATGATAAAAATTGATGGAAATAAGGTTAAAATTGGAGACAACATTTACCTGCCTGAAGCCTGGCATGAAAATATATTGGCCAAAACAGAAAAAAAAGATATTCCATATCAGTACACCATTAAGGAAGAAAAGAAGCTAGACCAAAAAGTTTTTATATGTGAAGGGATAAAAAACAAAAAATCATATAATATCGCATTAACCGAAAATGTCATCAAATATTTACTTGGTTCAGAAGTACCGGACTCAAACATTGGGTTTTCTTTTAAAGAATATCTTCCGGTTGAAGGGACCGATATCTTGATTACCAGTAATAAAAATCCTAGTGATGTTGTCCCGGCAAAAATAAATTTATACTGTGAATATGTTGAAATTGAGGATAAGAAATATGTATTATTTGATTTCCGTGCGGACTACTTGAATGGAAAAGGCTTTACATCGATTAATTATTATACTGGTTACTCAAGAGGTATTTGGAAATTCCTATTCCATACAGATATTTCTTACATGACAGATTATGAAAAGATGTTCCAGGATACCTACGTCCATAAAGAATATATTAAAAAGGCGTGCAGAAAGCTTGCTGATTATATGTTTTCAAAAGGAATGGATATACATGCCAAGAAACTGTTAGAGAGAGCCGAAACACATGACAATTCTAAGGTAATGTGTGAAGATGAGCTGTATGCTCTTTCCACCATTATTAATGACAAATCATGTTTAAAGGATGCGAATAAAGCACTATCGCAGTTAAAACAGGATGCCATAAAGCTTCATTGGAAACATAACAGTCATCATCCAGAGCATTTTAAAAATTATGCAGATATGGAAAGACTTGATGTTATGGAAATGGTGTGCGACTGGTATGCAAGAGCTCTACAGTATGGGACTGACTTAATGGAATTTGCAAAAATAAGACAAGAAGATAGGTTCCATTTTCCACAATACATGTTTGATGAGATTATGTTTTACTGTGAGATATTAGTGAGGGATTAATTATGATGGATTTATTATTGCTGATAGCAATTGTATCAAGTATATTTCTTTGTTTTAAAAGTAAAATGACAGCAGATACAAGATGCTTTGTGAAAAGAACAGCATATATAAGCTGGTTGTTGTATCTTCTTCCAATCATTTTACATATATCATACAGATTGTTGATAATTTGTATTTTAATCATATTCATATACTTGATTGTAAGGTTATTAAATCATAAATAAAAAAGAGGCATAAGCCTCTTTTTTATTCAAATGCAATGCCATCATAATAAATTGTTGCAGGAGCACCACCCATCTCATAGAGCGGTTCGCAATAATAAGTAGTATAACCGCTTGTAAAGATATGCATATTGTATATGCGGCATTCTTTAGAATCACCCGAGATTCCAGAAACACCACGGCTGTCAACTACACGCCCTACCCATTCCGTATTGCTAATCCATTCACCACTCCCAAAGTGTGAATACCCATTAGGTAATTCTACGTCTTCAACGACAGTCGCTTCACAAGCAACTACACTTGTTTGTCCTGTGGCAGCAATAATGCAGAAGATAATGAATAATCCAAACGAAATGGAAGCCATTGTTATGTAAAAGCTTTTGATTTCTTTTGCAACAGCCTTTACTGCTAATCCGATTTTCTTTAATAAATTGCCTGTGTTTACCTTCATCATAAAATCCTCCATCCATCTTAATATACTTATATTATGCATTTCGGTTTACAAACATAGTTTTTATTTTATAATAGATATATCGAATGGAGGAGGATGGTTATGATTAAAAAAATAGCAACTGGATGTTTTTGCGACAAGGAATGTACATGCGAGTGTGGTAATAAACACGAATTATATGGAGGCATGGGTTACGATACGATTGCCTGTGATTCGTACACACCAGGTATAGGTGATGGTGGTACCGGATTTTATTTTCATTCGGTGAAATGTCGTAAATGTGGTTTCATATCTAATTTAAAAGTAATTGGGTAACAACTTTCAAATAAGAGAGGATTTATAACATCTTCCGTGTCTGCCTGTAACGCAGCAATCGTCCTTAAATGACAACAATATATATAGATACTTTACTGATTCAATAATCGGACAGAACAATAAGTATTATATCTGGATTGATTGCAGTTAGCATGGCCATTCACAAATACATCAATGCGATTACCCTTGATGCGGCCGCCAACATCTTCAGCCCGGAACTGATGCCACCCTTCACCGGGTATATCAATTTCTACGATACTCCCTAAAGGAATGATGCTTCGATCTACTGCTATTGTACGTCCTTCAACATAATCAGTTCCTAGAGCTGTAGGTTGTCCGGTATAAGGACGATTACAGGCATTGCATTCACAATAAGCAGTTAATTTAAACATGCCAAGGTCTACATAAGTGTCAGGATTGGTTTGAGCTATTTCATCATTTACACTGGGAATGGATTCTATATATTGAATCTCCTCTTCAGTCAATTGGTTAATTTCAATGATTTCTGTATCATCTTCAATAGGAAAAGCTGCATAAGAAGGAATAGAAGAAAGACATAAAATCGTTAATAGTGGTAAAAATAATTTTTTCATAAATAATCTCCTTTTTGTTTTTCCTGTTTTAGTATGATAGAAATAAAAAAGGATAATAAATCTCGCATTATATCTATATCAAAATACGAAAGGATATAGATATAAGCATGATTCCTATTAAAATATACGATAAAGGAATTACACATAATGGAACTTTCCATGCAGATGATGTTTTATCTACATGTCTATTAATGTTGTTAAATCCTAAGTTTACATATGAACGCTTAAATGTGGTTCCAAAAGAATATACAGGAATTGTATATGATATTGGAGGTGGAACATATGACCACCATGGAGAAATAAAGAAAAGAAGTAATGGAAAAGCTTATGCAGCGTTTGGGCTATTGTGGAATGATTATGGCACCGTTTTTATGGATAAAAGCAATGCCGATTTGTTTGACGATGTATTTGTTTCTGAGATAGATAAATGTGATACATCATCAAATACAAATATGCTAACCTCATCAATTGAATATTTTAATCCAAATTGGAATTCAGAAGTTTCATCCGATGAGGCTTTTTCAAAAGCAGTCAGTACATTTTATCCTGTTTTAAAATCATTAATTGAACATTTTAGTAATTCAACATTTGTTCCAAGATTCTGCAAAACAATGAATGTAGATATATTAATCGCATTAGAAAATATAAACAGAAAACATTACCATAACGAAAACAGGATACATTATGATAGTGTCAATAATGCATGGAATTTATACTACAAGGAAATACTTATGGATGAAGATAATGATATGTTTGTAAATACCTTTACTTCACAGGTAAATAAAACATATGGAAAATACAAAACGTCACCATTTATATTGGGACTTTCAGTATTACAAAGAAGAAAAAGAATTGAAATTCTGGAGCATATCATTATAGAGCGCATTAACAGTATCAATTCACTTGTCCCAGCAAGAGTGGAATGTGAACGTATTTATCAGGAATCCTTACGGAAAGACCTGTTAGTATTTGACCGATATATACCTAATGCTTCATTATCATCAAATCATGAGGATGTCAAAGGAATTATATTTCCATCAGAAAGAGGTGTTAATGTATTATTATTAGAGATGAGCGAGAGAGAGAAGACTAAAAACGGAATTGATCCTAAAAGAGGATGCAGAAGGTTATACTTCCCGGAAAAATTAAGAGGTAAGGACCGGGAGGAATTGGAAACCTTTAGCAAAGGATTGTTCTTTGTTCACCCATCCGGGCATATTGCCGGTTGTGAAAATCTAGATGATGCCATTCATTTTTTTAATAAAATTTCATAAAGTCTTACATACTATTATAAAGTGAACTGCCTGATCAAAAGTTGTTACTTCGATTAGGTGCAGTCTCACGTTTATATAGATCTGCGTTAGCAGCGTGAATTTATGGATATTCAGTTATCGTGAATTCATGGTTATCCAAGGGCCTTAGTGCCCTTGATTTTTTTGTTTAAAATAGTCTGTTCTGATTTTCAATAAAAAAGACCTATACTCATAAATGTATAGGTCTTAATTTATTTTTAAACCATAAGCTTATGAATTTTTCCACATGGAACAAGCTGTAAATCTTTTGGATTTTTCTGGTTATATTCCTTAATATGCGGAATCTGCTGGTCCATCTTTCGGATCATATTATCTGCGGTATGTAGCCTCCGTACCATGTCCTGTTTTACCATTTGCTTCATAACACGTGTTTTTTGCTTCATAGCTTCTTTTTTTAAATTCATAATAAACCTCCTGTTTTAATTTGTCATTAATAGTATGTTTGAAACAAAAGAATACCTAACTTTTTTTTGTTGAAAAAAATTAGCATACTATTAAAAATATGAAAAAAGGAGAATGATATGAAACATAAACTTACGAGAAAACAAATGATTGAACTAAAACAATTTTGTCCAAATTTAAAGATTGGAGGAAGTTGTTGGGCCAGATGTCCATATCGTGAAAATGGAAGGTGTGAACTTAACTCTGATGATGTTCTTGCATTAGCGATTAAATATCTGGCAGAGGAAGGAAAAGAAGATGAGAGTGAGCTGGCTCCAATTGATGTGAATGTTAATTATTCCATTAATGGAAAAACCATTACACAAGATACAGACGTGGAGGTAAATGGATATTGCAGAAATATCTCATCAACCGTAAAAGTGAGAGGAAATATTGAGTTTATGTCATCAGAAAAATTTACAATCTGTGAAAATGGACCAGGAAATAAGGCATATGATTTTTATTTAGAAGACGTTCCAATGGCAAGAGTGATTTGAAATGTATTATTTATGAAATATTTTTGTAACAATTTGTAACATTTTAGAAGTGTTCTTTCATACTAACTAAGTGTGAAAAACACTAAAAATGAAAAAGGAGAGATTGATATTAGTATTGTTAAGAAATAGTACTCAGTACTCATATCATAAAAACGTATATGAATAAACATCTAAAACAATTTAATAAAAACTTTTTAAGGTGTGGTTTAACCATAGGATTGATTACATCGATGAATATAACTCCTGTATTCGCAGATACAACAGCACAGGTATCGAATACAGAAGACTATATTGTGGTTAATGAGCTATCAGAAGAAGAAATAAACATGGTTGAAGATGCAATCGCTATAAATGACCCGGATTATCAAAAAGATGGTGTAGTAATGAATGGAATTACATATTACACCATAAATGACAACGGCTATCAGGCTTACCTGTCAGAAGATTTACAAGATTGGGTATATCAGATGTGTGCGGAATATGGGATACCTGGATATGAAAAACTAATAATTTCAAAATTATACTGTGAATCAGGTTTTAATCCAAATGTAAAACATAGGAATAAAAATGGAACAGTGGATTATGGAATTTCCCAGATAAATTCCAGTAATCACAGCTGGCTAAGAAAAACCCTTGGAATCACAGATTTTATGGATCCGTATCAATCAATCAGATGTGGAGTCTATATGATGTCGGAAAATCTCAAGAAAAACGGTTTTAATGAGAGTATGGCACTTGTTGCTTATAATACAGGCAAAAATGGAATTTTCTCGACCTCATATTCAAGGAAGGTATTAAGAATCAAGGATGCCGCTTTGGCATGTTAAAATATATTTATAGGCCTAACTATTATTACATATTACCCTTATAAACGAATATGTGGAGGGAAAATATGAACGCTATCTTATTTATTGTGGTTGTGGTATTATGGAGCATGGAGGCATGGAACTTAAGGAACAAGAAGTTTACAATTTATCTTCCGGTCTTTAAAATTAAGAAAACAAGAAATAAGAAAAAAGTATTCAAAACCTATCGATATGTCGAAACCAAGAACGGTTCCAGATGTATTGAGGAACAGAGATACCGGGTTATATAAAGATGTCAGATGACATCTTTTTTTGTTGGACATATTAACTCCAACGAGTTATATATGGCATATTATTGGAACTAACATTTTAATGAATTCTAAGATTAATTAAGTTGAATTTTTTTTAAAAAGAAAAATCAACTCTTTTGAGGAAATGTTTGCATAATAATATTGGAATAGTTATAAGAAAAAAATAATGAAAGGATCTTATATATGAATGAGGATAGAGTATATAAAGTACTTATGGCTACTGGAATCAAAGACCTAGATTCCAGTGTGGCAGAACTAACTAACTGTGAGGTTGTAGGCATTTCAAAGACAAAAGAAGATTTGTATGTAGACATTCATAACCATCAACCACAGGTTGTTATTGTTTCTGATTTATTGGATGGAGAAGGTGTGTTATCAGGAATGTTACCACCATTAAAGAGGGAATTCCATTATACCCGGTTTATTTATCTGGCAGGCCAGCTTAATCCAAGGGACCAGGAAAGAATTGATGAACTGGGCAAATTGGTATTGAATGGGATTTATGATATATGTATTGCTAAAGTCCTAAATCTGGAGCTTTTAGATAATTTGATCAAAAATCCAAAGACAGAAGAAGCGGTATCCTATTTGGCAAAAAATATTCTTAACAATACAGAGACGATGGAGCAGTTTGATGTACCGATTTCTGGCTTGGCCCAGGCAAAGAATATTGGAAATGGAAGTATTGACAATGTTTATGTGTTTACTTCTGTTAAGCCAGGTACTGGAAAATCTTTCTTATCAGTTAATACAGCATGTGCAATAGCAAAATATGGAGTATGTAAGGAGAACGGAGATAAACCAAGGATTGCATTGGTGGAAGCAGATTTGCAGACATTATCAATTGGCACAATATTAAACATTAAAGAAGACAAGAAAAAAAACATGAAAACGGCTATGGAAGCAATCAGCACAATCTTTGATAAAGGGAATCTTGTAGGTGATGATTCTTCCATTATGCTTGTCAATAAACTAATTCGGGATTGCATGGTACCATATGACGGATTGGATAATCTGCATGTGCTTGCTGGATCCACATTAACACCAGAAGAAATTGATTCACTAAAGATTTCATCCGAATATTATATCTATCTTCTTGAAGTGTTAAAGAAGGAATACGACATTGTGATAATTGATACAAATTCATCCATGATGCACATAACCACCTATCCGTTACTGCAGAAGGCAGAACGATGCTTTTATATTATGAACTTGGATATTAATAATGTCCGAAATAATTTAAGATATTTAGGCGTATTGAAGAAACTGAACCTGACGGATAAAATTAATTGGATCTTGAATGAAAATATAGAGAATAATAAGAAATTTAAGGAACAGGGAATAGACGTTGAAAAGCTCCACTTTACTGCGGAAGACCTTGAAACAAAATATAGGATGAACTTTGTTGCTAAGATTCCGGCTATCTCAAAAACAATTTTCCTAAACCGAGTATATGATGGCACGCCTTTGGTACTAGATGAAGACAATGTTACATATACATTGGATGCTAAAAAGGAATTACTGAATTTGGCGGATATTATATGGAAAATAGAAAAAGAGGTACCTTCGGCTCCCGAAAAAAAGAGTGGAGGTTTCTTTGGGCTTTTTTCAAAAAAAGATAAGAAGGAACCAAAACCACCTAAGACGAAAAAAAATAAGAAGGAGGAAAATTAACAATGATTTCAAAAAAAGACAAAATCCAAAAACTTGCACTGACACTTAAGGAGTCTGATATTTTGATGAAAGAACTGGAGGCGGAAAGGGATGAATCTTTACAAAACATCCGGTTCGATGGAGAAGAAGAGCTCCTTGAACAGTATTATAAGAAAAGCCTGACATCAGTCTACCGTATCAGGAATAACGCTGCTGCATTGCTATTAAGGAGTAACTGTTCTTGCTCGGTGTCGGAAGATAACACAAAAATATACTTATATGTAGATGATAGAGTATGTGAGTTTTCCATACCGACTATTAAAAATATACTTCAAGGTGATTTTGATAAGATACTAGAAAAAAACCGTACAGAGAACCCTGTTATAATATATTTAGAGATGCCGAATCAGACAAATATGGGAAAGACAATGGAGGCCAATCCTATAGTAGATGCATCTGTAAAACCAGAAAAACCAAATAAAATGATGCAGAAAGAAAATAAACCATCTGATAACAAGTCGGTCATAACGGTTAAACCAAAGGTGGATATTAAACCAGAGAGAATGGCTAATGACAACAAACAGGACACAGCTATATTAAAACCTAAGGAAATAAAGAAAGTAAAAGAAGACATAAGTGATGGTATGGATGATTTCTTTTGGGAAGATGAACCCAAAAAAGATATTAGTGCAGTGATTGCAAAACCAGCCGGTCCTGAGGCTATGAAAGAAATAGACCAGCCCGTTAAGCAAAAGGCTGAAAAAATCCCTACATGTTTGCAAGAAACGAACATGGATGAAAAGAAGCCAGAATTAGAACAAACTAAAAATATACCTTACATGGATACCGATTTTAATAAAAAGGAGCAGCCTTTACAGAAAAAAGATAATGATACTGTCACGGATAAATCAATTGATGATGAACCTCTTTGGGATATTGACGATGATGTATTTAGTCCTGGAACTGTTGATAAAATAAACGAAAGTGAAAAACCAGTATTAACCATTAAGGAAAATATAAAAGAAGAACGCAAGATTCATATCGCTCCGGTAAAGAATAAAGAAGTACATGCTAACGAGGATTCACATGCAAAATATCCTTTACAGAATAAAGAGGATGATTTCATATTTGGGCATGAGGAATCGCTAGTATGGAATGATGATGAAGATATGGGATTGGAAGAACAGGATGATAAAACATCAAAAACGCAAGAGAAACCATTTCAATCTCATGATAATTCAAGCACATCAAGTACTTCAAAACAAGTACAATCAAAACCTGATGATGTAATTAAAAAAAGTACAGATGAGATAGAAAAGGAAAACACAGAACGGTTCCGGTTTGATAAGTTAGTAAATGATACTGAAGATGTAAAGGAAGAGGAGATAACTACCCAACCGATTTTTAGTTCAGAAACAATTGACATGGATCCAGAGGAAATCCTTAAAAAATTGAAGAATACCAAATCAATCCGTGAACAGGCTGAAATTGAACAACGGATTTTAAGTGAAGCTAATACGGAAGTTTCAAGTGGAGCCGTCTTTGATATGTCAACTGGCAAGAAGCAGACAGGAAACATTGATGTAGAACGTGAAGCAAACAAAATTGGTGAGGTAGCAGAAGGTGTCATTAGTACATCCAAAAAAGATACGTTAGTGGATAAAAAGCTGGAACTTGATTTAACATCAGCTGGAACATCAAAACGGTATGCAATACAATCAGAATCTGATTATAAAAGGAAACATTCCGCTTTCTTGTATGATAAATGTAAACTTACGGTTAGCATGTATGATGAATCGGATGAACTTATCAAGACGGAAGAGGCAGAATTAATCATATTCCCATTAAAAATTCCGGAGTCTGGCAATTCGTTAGTAACGGATATCTGCGCATATTTGGAGGCGGATGGTGAATCCCATATAGCGGCTGTATCACCAGGAGGAAAAACAACCGTTGCAATTAAATCAGATGAATATGCAGTATTTGTAAGAGGATCTTGGGAAAATGGAAACTTTATAACAGCTATTTCGGTAATTGGTGTAGGTACGAATGTTAAAGCAGATATTCAGAAAGATGAAATACGCCCAGAAAATCTTATGGAAGCGGGTATAGGACATAACGTTCTTTACATAGATCATATAACAACCGTCCATATCATACCGCGAGAAGAAAAGAATAACCTATATGAAGGTGATTATGTTGATTTCATTGCAGTAATCGTAAGAGACTATGGAATTGATCAGGACTGTGAAACGGCATACACAAATCATGATGTCGAAATGAAAATTAAAGGTGAACGATATAAATACAATTTAATTGGTAAGTGGGATAATGAGGAATTCAGATTGAAATTGATGGCAAAATAAAAAGCGGTAATTAAACCGCTTTTTCTTTTGACTGGATGAATACATAGAAGGATACACAAACAGCAAATTTTTGTGTAAGATACCTTGCCTGAAAGTCGTATCCTAACATGTTTGTAATCGTCAGGTACATTGTTTTGATGGAATCAGCTAATTGTGCATGATACTCCGAAAGTCTACTGGAATACCATGATCCAGCCTTCCATACAAGCTCGGTCATTTCGTTGAACATAGACTTAATCGCTGATAAATCACTGGAGCTCAAATTATTAAATTTTTCGTTGAACAATCTTAAATACATATCATTGATTGTCCTATTTTTCATTACCTCTTCAATTTTTTCGATGTCGATTAACATTACTCAGTCTATGACTCCTTTCAAGTTATTTCTCCACATTTCGTTATCAATTATAATAATGTAAATAAAAAAAGTAGGATAACTGAATAAATGAGATTTATCGAATCACAAATAAATATAAAAGAGTGTGGCAAATAAGATTTCAAATACATAGGATTAAAAATATTCTGTCATACTAAGTCTAGAGGAGGGTGTAAGATGGGTTTTTTGGATAAACTATTATTAAAGAAAAAAGAGAAAGAGAATATCTCTGAAAAAGATTTATTAACGAGATTGGATGAAAAAGGAATCATATACGCATTATCAGAGACGGATAATGGTTATCAAATGACGTACCTTGATACATTTGACAAAGAGAAATTTGTTATAGTGAAAGATGGCGATAAATACAGGCTTAATGGCAAAAGTGTATCCGAAGAGGAGATAGAAGAAATACTTGATAAACAACATAAGTTAGATAATGAAATGGAAGTTTTACTATATGATCCAGATTATGAGAAATTAATGCTGATATACGATTTTTTAATAAAAGCCATCCCTAAAAATATAATAACCATAGATTTTGCATTATCACCAAAGGGAGACCTTACGTTATTATTTTCAGAACCAGAGTCCCGCCCTTTTACATCAATCCATATAGACAGTAAAACGAAAAAACTTGTGTATGATAAAACAAGAGAAGTATTGAACAAAAACAATATGCTGATACGGATTATAAAAGATATAAAAAGACAGTTACCTCTATTTTTTGATGCAGGAGAATTTAAAATTCCGGAACAGACTCCTTTTACAGATGTTGTAAAGACCTTTTTTTTGAATGAGGCCTTGATAGAAAGATTAAATAAGACAAAAAACATTGAGGCAAAGTTAATAGAATTTTCAGGAAATACTACAATATTTATTATATTTAAGAATGGCTCGGCCATGGAATACATTTCACCAACAAAGCAGAATCCAGCAGGGAAACTATTATTGATGGATGTTGATGAAGATACGACATTAGAAGACAATGAGGAATATTGGTTAGTACAGAAAATATTAAAATTACCATCTTGCCTAGATGGTAAGCCAGATGAAGATAACATGCCTATCCGTAATTTTAAGAACAGAAAAAGCCTGAAAGTATAATCAGGCTTTTATTTATATGTCATATAACCAGTTATCATTAATCTGTGATATTTCATCTTTTGAAGCGACTTTACAATAAATATTTTCTACTGATATATATCGTAGTCTGAATTCATTTTTTAGTTCTTCAGCCAAACTTTCTCTTTGGTCCAGATTAACGCAAGACATAAGCGGATGTTCAAATAATTTACGGTCTGTAACAAGTCTTTTATAAAATTCCATTTTTTCCTTAGCCTTACTTTTAACAATATCAAAATAAATATTGCGAGGTAACGAACTAAAGAGCTTTCCTTGTGTTTGTATTTCCAGATACGAAACTTTATTTAATTGATTCTCCGTATATACATCAAAATTAGTATCCCGTTTCAGTCCATATGTATCTGAAAGCTGCGATTCATCGTAACTTGCAAGATATATATTCGAAAAAAGATTTGACTCTAATCCAAGTTCCTTTAACTCATCAACAAATATCCCAAATTCTTCCTGTGTTCCCTTTTTTCTTTTACGTTTTGAATATTCCGAATCAGAAATAACGAAGAGCTCTTCACCGCCGCATGATTCTGCTGCAATTTTTAGGATTTGAATGAAATCTTTTTTTATGTCCAGATTTAAAAACCCTGATATTAAGTCGAATCCATTACCAAAACCATGGCAACTATGGCAGTAGAAAGCGTTTTTAAATGTCTTGCCTAACACGCAGTTATTTATATGACGATCCCTGGATCCAGTTTCTCGTTCATGAACAGGACATTCTATGAATATGGTTTTCCCTGATTCTTTTGTAGGAATACTAAGATACTTTACAATTCCCATAGGAGAGGCTTCCTCAATAATCAAGTCAATATCATACATACATTACATTTCCTCCTTCTAAGTCAAGATATTAGTATAATGCGATATAAAAGAATATAATAAAAACGGCATTGCTGCCGTTAAATCTCTCCACTAAAAAAATTATTCAGCTCTTTACTTTTCTTAAGCTTATTCATCGCATTGGATTTTATTTTATATACATATTGTCTTGATACACCAAGTTCAAGTGCAAGGTCTGTTAATTTTCGTACATGGCCATTAATCCCAAAAGTATTGATGATTACATACTGTTCCAAAGGTTTTAATCGACTTTGGATTTCATGATTTATCATCTTTTTTAACTCTTCATTAATGATGAGAGTTTCAATCGGCTCATTGAATATTAAATTGCTATTCTCATCCATGGAAGCGAAGGTTCCGTTTTCTGTAAGGGAATCTAATGAATAGCATGCCTCTCTTTTGTATTTTTGTACCGTCTCCACATCTTTCGCTGTTAGGTTAAATTGTTCCAAATCCTCTTCTGTAAAACTGGTTTTTTTTGTAGAACCAACCAGTTTATCATATTTCCTGAGTTTCTCATAAAAAGTTGAATTATAGTGAAAATCTGAATTATTTTTAGATGTTTTATCTCTCATTTCGGCACGTATCCAGCTAAAGGCATGTGTTGTAAATGAAGCCTTTGTTTCATCGTATGTAGCCAGCGCATTTATCATGCCGACAATTCCATCCTGAAACAAATCATCTTCAGAATAATTGGATGTTTTATATTGATGAGCTAATTTGCTGATAAGCCGATAATTGTGAGCCAGTAGTTTTTCTTTTGCGTCAACATCTCCTTGTTTCGCCAGAATAGCTAAACGGTTATTCTCATCATGTCCTAAAATACATTTTTTAGCCATATCTTCTTTTATGTCTTGATTCATATTTTATCTATTAAAGCCATATTCTTTAAATTTATGATGCTGCTGCATATTTCCTTAGGAATTTCCTCTGACTTTAATTTTCCTCCCTTTTTCATATTTGCTTTTAATATGTTAATTATTTAAACAAAACAATTTTGTTTTAATCCAAATCGTCCAAAAAGCAGATACTATACTTGGAGGTGAATATTATGGTGAATCATTTTCAGGGTGTATTCAAACGTGTTTACAAGAGGAACAGTTATACGGGAGACACCATATTTGGAGTGGAAACAGATGAGATTGATGTAAGGAGAAATAAAAATGGTGAAGTGGAATGTGAGGGAATCATTCCTGAATGGCCAGAAGAATTACATGTCATCATTAATGGTGAATGGACCGAGGACGGCACCAGGTTTTTAATAGAGACAGCCAAACCATGCACAGCAACGGAAGATTTAAGTAAGAAATTAATTAAGCGTGTCATCAAGGACTTGAAAGAAGAGAGTGATGACTTTAAAGTTGGCCCTAGAATTGTAAATAAGATACTGGAAATTTCGGGTCCGGATATCCTGGCTTACATAAAAAAACCAGACAGTATGGAAACGCTTAAGAAGAATATTAAGGTTGAAGAGTGGAAAATAGAAAAAATTCACGAATCGCTGCTCTGTATCAATGAGAGTTATTCAATCATCGATTATGTCTCACACTTCGGCTGCAGTATGGCAGCATGCGACAGACTTGTAAAGAAATATGGGACAACAGCTCTGCGCAGATTAAAAGCACATCCATATAAAATAGGATATTCGATTGGTTTGGACTTCTATTCAATGGACAAAATGGGAAAACACCGGAAATTTGACCCACTAAACAAAGAGCGGGTAATTGCAGTTATTTATGAAGCACTAAATACCTTGCTGGAACAAAACGGTTCAACGTATGTCATACAGTCCATGTTAAAAAAGCAGATAGACAAAGTAGTAAAGAAATCATCTTATCCGGATACTTTAATCCCATTTGCCTATGTCGGAACCATACTTGGAAAAATAAGTGGAATAAAGACAGAAATTGTAACAAACGGAGTCAGGATTTACAGGAAGGATTATTACGATTGGGAATATTCCATTGCATATGATTTAAAGCGGCTAAATAAGGATAAAAAGCAATGTATAGCTAAAGAGCAGATTGAAACTATGATTAAGAAACGAGAACTGGAATATAAAATGGAATATTCAGATGAACAAAGAAATTCATTCCAATCGATATGTACACCAGGGATAAAGATCATAACTGGAGGTCCTGGTGTTGGAAAAACAACAACAATTAATGGATTAATCAATTCCTACATGGAACTATTCCCAGATAAAAAAATTGCTTTAGCAGCTCCAACCGGCAGGGCCGCTCAAAGAATGTGGGATATAACTATGATTGAAGCAAGGACCATCCATAAACTACTAGACTTTAAACCATACTCTGCAGGTGGAGATGAATCTGGAGCAACTAAAGATAAGGAAAATCCGATTGATGCAGATTTAATCGTAGTTGATGAGATGTCCATGGTAGACACTGAATTATTCTATTTACTTTTACAAGCAATTAAAACGGGTACGATTGTGTTACTAATTGGAGACAAGGATCAGTTACAAAGTGTGTCTCCTGGAAATATACTGCATGATTTACTCAAGAGCAACATGTTTGAAGTATATCAACTAACGAAAGTATATCGTCAGAAGGGTGATAACACAATCATAGATAATGCCTATAAGATATTAAATGGGCAGATGGATTTCATTAAGAATGATAAGTTTGAAATCAAACATACTGAAACGGAAAAAGAAGCAATGGACTGTATTATAGATAAATTTAATGAATGGTATGCAAAAGAGGATTTGAAGAAGATACAGATATTAACACCAATAAAAGGCGGAGAATGTGGAACAACCCAAATAAATACCGTCATAGCAAAAATAATCAGGCGAGAGTCTTTCGAAGGTACTCCTGTCTATTACTTTGGCAAAAACTCTTATACAGTGGGAGATAAGGTTATTTTCCATAAGAATAATTATGATAAAGACTACTATAATGGCGATATTGGATACGTTACAAATATCATAAAAAATGGTATTGAGGTCGAAGTGGGAGAGGAACTGAAGAAAGTGACAGGTGATGCCTTAAAAGATGTGACTCTTGCCTATTCAATTACAATGCATAAAAGCCAGGGTAGTGAATTCGATGACATTATCATTATGTTGCCGGATACCTATAAGAATATGCTTAATAGGAACCTGCTATTTACAGCTGTGACAAGAGCAAAAAGAAGGGTCTTTATTGTCTATATTAATTCCGCTTTGAGTGATTCCGTGCATACTATAGTTGTAGATAAACGATATACAGGTCTAGTAGATAAAATAAGGAAGGTAATGGCAGCATAATGAAACATTTATTCAAAGATTTTTTGGAATTTATAAAAACAATCATACCAGCTATTATATTAGCATGGTTCATAACGCATTATTTGATTGCTAATGCAATCGTACCAACTGGATCAATGGAATCAACCATCATGACAGGAAGCCGGTTAATTGGAAACCGTTTAGCATATAAGTTTGGAACATTGCCAGAACGTGGAGATATTGTCATATTTAATTATCCTGACGATGAATCTATTTACTATGTAAAGCGCATCATCGGAACACCTGGAGACACAATAGAAATCATTCCGGATGTAGATATAACATCAGTAACATCAAATCTTAATACAGCCACAGGACACGTATATGTAAATGGGCACCCAATATATGAAGATTATTTAAACGAACCTATGATAGCGGATAAATATATGAAGTTTGAAGTCCCTGAAGGAGCCTATTTCTGTATGGGAGATAATCGGAACAACTCTCTTGATTCAAGATACTGGAATAATCACTTTGTATATGAAGATAAAATCATAGCAAAGGTAATGCTCCAATATTGGAAGGGATTTAAGGCTTTTAATTAAAAAACAAAGATGATGATGATACTGTAATCGTAAGGAAATTAAGTCCATTACAGTCATACTTTTTATGGAATCTTCAAAATCAGGAGGAATATAAAATGAAATATACTAAAATCATACCTATGGTACTGGCATCCGCCATATTGCTTACGGGATGTAATTTACCATTTGGAAACAAAAAAACTGAAACAAAGGAAACTACATATGAATTAACCGCAACTCCAAAGGAGGAACTTGAAAATGGTATGTTCTATGTAAAGACAGATGACACATTTTATCCAGTCGCTGTAGGACAGTCAAATTTAAATGAAAAAAATAGGATTGCTAAAGAATCAGATCCAACCCGTATCCTTAGTTTTACAAAAGATGATGTCATGATTCCGACACTGTATAAGGATGACAAACTGGTATATTCAACAACAAGTGGAATTTCCGGAATTACATTGGAGCGGTTTAAGGATTTAGGATGGTCTGTCGGTTTTTACAATCTGCAGGATGATGAGTCTAACAAGGTAAAATATGTTATTGGAAAGTCATCCTATGATCGTTCTTCTTCTTTGAAGGAAAGTCTATCAACATTATCTATCAGTGATGAATCAGCACTGATTATTGTAGACCGGATTGGTGGAAAGCAGATTACAATAGATGATCTTTCAGAATGTGGGACTATAAATGGCTTGAAAACAGGCAGCATTGCAAACATAGACCTTTATATTGGTACAAAGCATTATGAGCTGCCTGCAACAGTAGATACACACATTTTGTCATCTATGGAATTATATGAACTGAATGAGTATGCATTAAATCCAGAAGGATATGCAGAGATTGCAATTCCTGATTATCTTTTAAGTGGATACTACTATATAAATGGTATTGGAGTATTCAGATATGTTGCAAATGAAAAAGCTGATGGTGTAGCAGGTGTAGATTTTTCCGTACCATATTTTTATGAGGACCAAAATGGTAAGAAAATAACAAAAGAAGAGTATGATAAATTAAAAGGAAATATTACGGATAACGAAAAAGAAAAACCATCAAACACATTTGAAATATCAATTGATGCAACTCAAAAATCCTATTCATTGGATATTTCATATGAATTAACCGGAAAGGAAAATAAGGACAGTCTAAGTTATAGAGAACCATATGCAGAAATTGTTTCTCCGGATGGACAGTCAACAAAATTCGATACTTCCACGAGAGATAAAAAGGAACATCTTTCTATTTCGATAAATGGTATGAAATCCGGAACATGGACAGTCAATTTATATAATCTGGAAAATTATGCTTTAAGTTATGTCCAGTCAATCGAAAGCGGTAACGCTGATAGTTTTGTTCACAGTGGAAAAGGAAAAGGAAAGATTACGATTCATACAGATGGTATCAGCGGTCCTGCCAATGCAATTATAAATTGGGAAAAATCTGAACACGCAGTAGAGGAATCTAAAATAACATCTCCATCAGGTACAGAATATAAGTACGTTAGAAGTAGTGATGATGGAACATTCGCATCTACTTATGGAAATCTAACACTTCCATTATCCTCAGTAGAACCAGGAGAATGGACCATGACCATAAGAGGTGAGGAACTTGGGCGTGTATGGTTTAAATTCGAAAGCGTGATAGATACACAGCCAATTGAATCAGCAGCTGGAGAACAAGCGTCTATGGAGAATACGGATGAAGATCCGATGGATGTCCGAGAAAACCAAACCATACCACAGGATGATACAGACGAAGTTCCAATAAACGAATAAGTTATTAAGAGGTGTAATTGCAAAGTTACATCTCTTTTTATTTATGTGATTAAAATTCCATATTAAAGCATATAAGGGAAAAATGGAGGGTACAAGAATGAATATAAACAGAAATATCACCTTATGGCCAAAAAGGCCACAATACACAGACAGCAAACTGAATACAGGAGAGGCCTGTTTCAAATATATGAAATATACAGGAGTGGAGGTAAACATATGCGTAAAGTATTAGTTTTAAGAGGTGCTCCTGGCGCAGGAAAGACAACATGGATTAAAGACAAGAAACTGGTTCCATATACCTTGTCATTTGACAATATCAGGATGCTATATCAAAGCCCGATACAGACAATCTATGGACGAGAATCTACTGGCCAAAAGGCAAATACACAGGCTTATGATACCCTATTCAGTATATTGGAAGAGCGCATGAAGAACGGAGAATTCACCGTGATTGATTGTGTGAACAGCAAGAAATCACAAATTCAGAAATATCAGGAATTAGCCTTAAAATACCGATACGAGTTGTATGTTGTTGATTTTACTACAGTTCCAATTGGTGTTGCAAAATCCAGGAACATTCATCGTTCCGCAAGAAAAAGGGTTCCAGACAGCGTTGTTGAAAATGCTTATAATGAATTCAAAGAGGAGGCACTGTCAGATAAAATAAAAGTAATTAAACCGGATGAGTTAAATACAATATATGAGAAACCTGTAGATTTATCAGGATACAGGAAAATTCATCATATCGGAGATATCCATGGTTGCGATGAAGTATTAAAAAGGGCACTGAATGATAATGGGAACCTACGCGAAGATGAATTCTATATCTTTCTTGGTGACTACACAGATAAAGGACCTCGTAGCGATAGAATTCTTGAATTCTTACTATCAATCAGGAACAAGCCAAATGTAATCCTTTGTGAAGGAAACCATGAACATTGGATATGGAATTGGAGTAATGGAATAGAAGATTACTCAGAAGATTTCATGACGAATACATTTCCTCAGCTTAATGGCATAAACAAAAAGGATATCAGAAAGCTGTATAGACAACTGAAAGAGTGTTTCATCTATACTTACAAAGGAAAGAATGTACTTAATACGCATGGCGGTTTGGCTACCATACCAGAGCATATTGATTACATTTCTGGTCACCAGATGATTCATGGAGTTGGATTGCATATTGATCTTCCCTGTATTTCCAAAACATTTGCAGATTCAATGCCATCAAACTGGTATGAGGTATTTGGACACAGGAATCCTGGTGGATTAACAATGAACTCGGGCAACCGTGTTTATTTTCTTGAAAATGGTATTGATGCCGGAGGAACATTACGATGGTTAACACTTGATGGAGGCGGTTTTCATGAGAAAGAATATGACAATGTTTCCTTAATAAAAAAGGAAACTGCTTAATAAAAGAAAAAGAGCTAAATAGATAGCTCTTTTTTTGTTAACGAAAGCCAAAAATCCAATCATAATATTGATAGTATGAAAAAGAAAGGAGATAATATGGAAGCACCTAAAAAGAGGTTATCTGATTATAATGCAGAGGACCTGTTCTCACTTCCACCAAGAGAATTAACAGATTTACTATGGTCTGAATATGATTTCCAAATTCCGTTTAATGAAGAAACCATTTCATTGAGTGATATGGCGATGATTCAAAAAATGCTTGTGCAGACCGGTAATGCATATTCTTACTTAACATATCTGTCGTCTGTAGCAAAAATAAAAGTCCGGCAGGCGAAGCGTTCAAAAGAAAAAAAGAAAGAGGACGAAGAAGATGCAATTGACAGGAAAGAAGCAATCAATAACCTGGTGGAAGCGGTAAAAATGCAATATAGCGTGATTAGCCGCTTAATAACAGTAAAACAACAAATCAACGAAGAATTGAAAATGACGGATGGAAGATAAACCTAAGTAAGGAAAATAAATAAATCAACGAAGAAGAAAGATGACGGAATATGATTCAAAAAAAAGAAAAGGAGGATTGTTAATATAGATGCTGAATTTTGATAAACGCAAATATTCATATATATGGTGGAAAGCAAAAGTTAACCCTTTTATAGAAGGTTTATTTATCGCAACGAGTGCTATTATAATAGTCTTTGGTATATTATTTTTGTTTATGAATATTACTTATGGATTATTTTCAATTATTATATATTTAAATGGGTATCATGGGCGTCTTGTAACAATTGGATTTTACAATGGCCTTATTTATATAGGGATTTGTATTTGTTTTATACTAAAATTTGTATTGAGAAATATCATACAAAAGATTTATCTGGTTATAAAGAAAAATTGTTATGAAGTAAAATTAATAAAAAACTTACCAATAACAAAGGAAGAATATAAAAATATAGGCTGTAAAACTGCAGAAGATATAGCGATGTATCTTCAATTATATCGAGTCTATTTCATAAATGGGAGAAAGTATAAAATGTACTATCCCGATTATTTATATCAATCAATATTCGCAACCATTAAGAGGTTTCCCTCGAATATAAAACCGGAAGATCAGAAGGGAGATACAACATTATATTATATGAAAATGTTTGTAAATGATAATTTTACAAATGACGATTATCTAATATTAGAACCGTATATTAGTCCGGAATTGCAACCTATCTATGAATTACAATCAAAACATAAATTAGAAAAATCAAAGGAAGTGAAATAAATTGAAAAAAATGACATTTACAGAATATGATGAATTAGTGGACCGGCTTCATGAAAATAAATATTCATGTGATGACTGGTGGCCTACTCCAGATGAAATAAAAGAAAAAATGGGTGGAGAGATCAACACCAATATTCCGTTTTTGGTATGGATTATGGAAACAAATAACCCTCCAGAAACAGAGGAAGAAAAGGAATCTTATAAATACATAAATAAGTTATTGAGAGAAAATTTAAAACTTTATGATGTAAGTGAAGACAAATAAAAGCTGCCGAAGCAGCTTTTTTAATATTCATATGCATAGAATGAAAAACTATCTAAATGTCCATCTTCATTAAAATCGAAACTCATTGTAAAATCATCCATGTCATAGGAATAAGAGGAAAATAAATCAGATGTAAAAACAGAAGTTGTTCCTCCAAACACATCCATCACCTGATCAACTGTAGCACCATATGAAATCCCGTTTATGGAAGTAATTGAAGATGTATTACCATAGGTATCTGCATAAATTGCGATGGCTGTACAATCAATCGCATCCTTTGCTGTATCGGAATCATTACGAACTAAAACAGTAATATACTCATCCTCATTTGAACTCTTTAATTCCATTGTTCCCTGTGATCCAGGTTCAATAGCAGTATCCTGTGACCTGATGGCATCAAGTTTTAAAATTGATGCAGGACCGGGTAGTGAAAGTGTATTTCCGTTTACCTTTACTGTAATATCGGATAATGATAATGCGCTTTCAGGACGTGATTCAACAAGTACCATGGGCTCAGTCTGCTCAATATCAGTTGGGATAGGTAATACATCATCAACTGATGCAGATAATTCTGGTTCTTCTACATTACTGTTTTTTACTTCTTTAGGAATTTCAATTTTCAAATCCTCATTCATGGTCTTGAATTTGCCAGAAATATAAAAATCTTTTACAGTAGTTTTAACCGTACTATCAGAGATATCAAAAACGTTTGATAAATCAACATAGAAACCAGTTAATCCAAGTCCCTTGTCTGCAGAAATATAAATCGACAAATTTTCTAGGGAAGAATTCAAGCCGGTTAACTCATTTTGCTGTTCTAATGTACTGGAGAGCATCTCCTCAATTTGGCTAAAGTTAGAGCTATCTACCTCAAAAACATAAGATTTTGTCTCCTTGTCCATATAGATGGATTTAATGGCCTCTGAATCGAATTGAATGGTATTAGAGTCTTTCTTTTCCTTTGATTCACCCTCCGGTTTAACAATGTTTTTTTCCCAGTTTGAATCCTCGCCATTTACAGAGGTCTTAGAGTAAGTAACTTCATCTTGATCCTCTTTAATGGTATATAGTTCTGACTGCAGCGGAACCTCCATTTCTAAAATTGAAATGGAACCATCCATTTGTTGATAGATAATATCCTGCGTTGCATCATACTGTAATTCATCTGATAAATCAATTTTCAGATTCATTTTAACGTTACCAGAATCTTCAGAAGAAAAATCCATATCGCATAGGACATCAATATCTGCGGTAAGACTTTTCACTTCAACTTTTTTGTATTTTTTATTAATTGCTGTTATGACCTGGTTTGCTTTCTTATCTTCTAATCTGGTTAATGATTCCACACTGTCATAAACGTCTCCGGTTCCAACCAGATTCTTATCATATGTAATTCCAAGAGAACATCCAGCCAAAAGACTGGCAGATAATAGACCCACGCCTAAGATTGATAAATACTTTTTACTTTTCATATAAAACTCCTTTATGATTTTATTTTTCAAATTTAATATGCCAGTTATGTAAATGGTTTTGATTAAAAGTGCGAAGATATTTGTGTTTTTAGGATAACAATTGAAAATTTTAAATCATAATATTAGTAAATAAAGGAGATTGGAATATGAAAAAATATTTATTTATAGCAGAAAAACCCTCTTTAATGAGGGAAGTTGAGAAAACATATAAAAAGAACAAAAAAGAAATTGATTCGATTGTCGGAGAAATTGATTTTATTTCATTATCAGGCCATGTGTGTAGGTTGTTAAAACCGGATGAATATAGTGAATGGAATACGAAATGGGCTGATATTGACCTACCAATGATTCCAAAGGTTTTTAAAATTGGAGCAATGGATGACAAAAAGAAAATGGTTAAGGATATAAAAGACAAGTTAAAATCTACAAAATATGATGGGATTATTGTCGGAACAGACTCTGATGTTGAGGGTAACGGAATATACTACCTATTGGAAAAACATTTGTCACTATCAAAAATGCAAGCCTTACGATTTTATGAAAATGATATGACAGAGAAGGCCTTATTAGAATCATTGAAGACCCTTACAGATTATCATACAAATCCAAGAGATGTACATATGACAGAAGCTTTCAAAATCAGATCGCATATGGATTGGCTAATCGGAATGAACTTTTCAGTTGGTTTTTCTGTAAAATCAGGCTTTACGATGAGGGTGGGACGTGTAAAAGCACCTACCTTAAAACTAGTGTATGATAACTCCAAAGATATTGATGAATTTATTCCACATACAGACTATGAACTTCAAGCTTCCTATAAAGAAGGGTTTGATGGAACCTATATTAATGCTGATGGAAATGTCCGGTTTAAGACAGAAGAGGATGCTGCGGATTTTGGAAAAAAGTTATCAAGAAAAGGAACGATTAAAGCTATTACAAAAAAGATTGTAAAAACAAATGCACCACAATTATATAAGCTTTCAGATTTACAAGTCGATGCAGGAAAACAATTTGGCTATGATCCATCTAAAACATTGAACCTGGTTCAATCTCTATATGAAAGGCACAAAGTCGTGTCATATCCAAGAACAGATGGTAGATATATATCAGAGGAAAAAGCAAAGGAACTGCCATTGCTATTGAAAGCTGTAGCCGCAATCCCAGAATTAAAAGGCGTCATAGCAGAAGTAAAGCCATCTGATATAGACCGGGTAAAAAAGAATAAAAAGGTAGTGAATGATGCAGAAGTAAAAAAAGCATCTCATGATGCATTGATGCCAACTGGAAAAATTCCGGATATATCAAAGTTATCAAAAGATGAACTGAATGTTATGACATTAATCTATAAGCGTCTGCTTGCATTATTCCTTCCACCTTTAGAAGAGGAAAAAACAGTACTATTAGTAGATATAGATGGATATGACTTTAAAACAAATGGAAAAATTATCAGAAAAAAAGGTTGGACCTCCATTTATGACAAAAAAACAACTGACACGGAATTACCGGATATGAACGAAGGAGATATTATTAATATAAAAGAATACAAAACTCCTGAAAAGACAACAACTCCTCCAGTAAGATTAACCCAAGCCACATTGATTGCTGCAATGGAGAACATTGCAAAATACATTGAAGATAAAAAACTACAGAATGTGATGAAAGATGTAAAGGGAATTGGCATGCCATCTTCAAGGGCTAAAATAATAGATGATTTGATAAAAAGCGGCTATATGGAAGAAAGAGGAAAAGCCAAAGGTCTTTATATAACAGAGACTGGAAAGAAATACATAGAGAACATTCAAGATTTTTCAATATGTAAACCAGAACTTACTGCAGAATGGGAAACCAGAATGCAACTTATAAAAGAAGGTTCTGAATCATATGAAGATGTTAATAAAGAAATGATTGAGTATGTCAAAGAAATGTGCCATGAGATAGAGAAGGCAGATATTAAAAAGTCAGGCTGGGCTGGAAGCGGAGCAACAGGCCTTAGTTGCCCATTATGCGGAAATGCATTACTAAAAGGAAAATTCGGATGGTATTGTGCAGAAAAGAAAAATGGAACATGTTCGTTCACGATTCCTCAGGAGATAGCTTCAAAGAAATTAACTGACGCAAATGTAAAAAGTCTTCTTGAAAAAGGCGTAACGAAAGAAATATCTGGTTTTAAATCAAAAGCTGGAAAAACATTTAGTGCAAAATTGAAATTGAATGAAGGAAAAACTGAATTTGAATTTTCTAAAGCAGAGCCAAAGGAAACAAAAGCTGCTTATCAGTGTCCATGTTGTGGTGGTGATATTTTTGCCGATAAATGGGCATGGAAATGTGAAAAAGGATGTGGATTCAGCTTCAGTTATAAGATCGCAGGAAAAGAAATGAAGGAAAATGACCTAAAGGATTTAATTAATAATAGAAGGACAAAAAAACTAACAGGGTTTGTTTCGAAAGCAGGTAAGAAGTTTTCAGCTTCTCTTGTATTAAAGGAAGATGGTAAAACGGAATTTGAGTTTTAAAGGAGCACAAAGTACTTTTTATTAACTTTGATGAACTTAAACCTCATGAAAGATGGCATTTGTGGTAGTTATCCATATTATATAATGAATTATATACTCATAATATAAATAAAATAAAAACATCTAAAAAGGAGAAAAACATTATGCCAGTAGTCATTAATACCAAAAAGGAACTATTTTTAGGAAAGCGGACATTTAAGTCAAGAAAAATGAACAAAACCGAATTTTCACAAAAAGTGGATGAACTGTATGAAAAGTTAAAAGAAGAGTATGTAGATATGAATTCAGCGGAAGACTATGATGAATACGATGAAACTGCAGCAAAACTATATGTGATAGATAGCCTTGTTGAGGATTTAGATGATGAGGATGCTATCCCAGACTTACTATTATATTGTAAAGACCGTAATGATATCTTAGGCTCCGGTATATGTATAATGAATTGGGAAGATTTGCCGGGCCAACTTGAACTTCATACAACAAACAATGGTTTTACATATATGTCTATTTTTTCATCAATAGGTGATGATGCTTCAAGCCCATTATATAATATTGTTTATTTTGATGAAAATGATAATTTGAGAATTTTTGTCCCATACTGTGGAAATTTGGTTTTTGTTGGAGCCAATGTACAAATGTGCGAATTTGGAGGATATGCCGGAGAAGAAATTGAAAAATTATTTAAGGAGTCGGGAAAATATATTTCTGATTTTGATCCAGTGACTTTCTATAAACTATATGGAAAAAAATATGGGATTAAAGGACCTAGAGAAGAAATTGAAACAGACGAGATTGATGAAAACCTATGGTTTGATATGGATTTCATGTTAGAAGATATTGCTTCAAACTGCATTCTGGAGTAATTATAAGAGAAACAGATACATTCATTTGTATCTGTTTTTGATTATCTCATTATCTCATTATTAAAATAAATAGTAAAAATCCATACTACATATGAAATTAAATTATGAAGGAGAATAAAAAATGAAATATAAGTATATGTCGGATATTGAAAAAATTACAGGTAAAGAGATTTGGGCATGCGCGTATAAGGAAGATCCTGAAAATGGAAGTATGAAATTAAAATGTTTACCAACAAAGGGAATATTATTAAGAAAAAATGGTTATAGTGTAAAGTTTGTTCCTCTTAAAGCAGATGGCACTTTACGAAAAAGCGGTGATGTGTGTGCTGGTTCAAGAAAATATGCAGATACATATGAAGAATGCAAAGAATTATATAACGAATTAATCCAAGATTATATTAATAAATTGGAACACCGCATCGATGAGGCTAAAAAAGAATTCATCTAAAATGCCATAGTATTTCTTATAACAGACAAGATTGATTTCATTTTGAAAAATGTGATATAATAGTAAAGAGGTTGATAGGAAGGCAAGAATATGTAACAGGAGGAAATCTTATGGCACTGGCAGAACTGAAAGGTCATACAATAGAAGATATCTACGCATTACCAGATGGGCAACGAGCAGAGCTGATTGATGGCGAAATGTATATGATGGCTCCTCCAAGTAGGAGACATCAACATATTTCCATGTCATTATCTCATACAATCAAGGATTATATCATATCACAAAATGGAACTTGTGATGTATATGCAGCTCCATTTGCTGTATTCCTTAGCAAAGATGATAAAACCTATGTGGAGCCAGATATATCTGTGATTTGCGATAAGGATAAACTGACAGAAGAAGGTTGCTCTGGTGCACCTGATTGGATTATAGAAATTGTATCTCCTGGAAGTCGGCAGATGGATTATATGAAAAAACTTTTTAAATATCGTTCTGCGAATGTAAGGGAATATTGGATAGTGGATATTGAAAAAAAACGAATAACAGTGTATGATTTTCAGAATACGGTTACTGAAGAGTATAATTTAAATGAGATTGTTCCAGTTAGTATCTTTAAAGACTTAAGTATTGATTTTAAGGAAATTATGAATCGGTAAAAGTTTTAATTCACGTACTGATATTTCCAATCTAGGATAGATGTATATATGAAATAAAAAGCAGGATATTCCTGCTTTTTTATATGATTAAGAGTTTTGATTTACTCACTATGTTCACGGATTATTCTTTTATTGATTAAATGATTCTGCCATTCAGCTATAAAATCCAAGGTTGGTTTATCTGTAATTGTTCGATTTGCAGATAGATACGCCTGTGTAATACAGGAACCTCTCATTTCTAAGGTGACATATGAGCTATCAATGTGTTTTTTATCCCGTATAAAGAATATTTTAGAATATCCTTCTGAGAAGGATTTTACATAGGACCCAACACAATTACGATTATTCTTGCCTTCGTTTATTAACTCCTGCGGAGTCTTGGGTACGAGAACCTTATATTTTTTATTCTCATATTCATAGTTTTTTAATTCTTTTGCTTTTTGTATGAAATTATCCTCGATATTTTTATCAACAATTAAGTTGAAGTTTCTGGCAGCAATATCATGCTCCCGTTTTAGGGAATTAGAGTTAACATCCGGAAGTGTGTCCATAGATATGCACATATTCAAATAATCCCTTAATATAATGACACAATCATATGGATAAATTGCTTGATACATGTCACATCGGCCAATATAAGAAATCAGTTTATCAAATGTGTAAAGAGGATTACCATGGAACTTCAAAGTCAAGATTTGTTTGAAGATTTTGATCTCACTCTTTCTTAGATTCAGCTCTAAAAAACGTTCAAAGGACTCTTTAGATGGTCTGTATTTTGAATATAAGATTCTAGCATCATTCATTTCTGATAAGGATAGTTTTGGATTCATGATCCATTCTGGAGCAGGCAATATTTCCTTTAAATTAGTTCCCTGTTTAAAATTACGTTTAAAAGTATACTCTAAAGAAGATGATTTGCTATATAATAATTCATAAATAATTTCTGAATACTTTGTTTTGATTAAAAGCTCAATTTGCGGGTATCGGATATACAGCATACAATAAGAGAGTGAATAACTAAGGGATTTTCTTACCTTTATATAAAAATCATATCCAGAATGAGGATATACTGATTTGAACTCATTAATCAAGGATTCATCTGAAGGCCCTATTCTTTTGATTTCTAAACCTAAACTATATGGACCGTTGTCTCTTTTTACAAAATCCGAAAAAAGACCCTCTTTTTGATTAAGAGTTAAGACTTCAATATTTACATCTTTTGATGAAAATATATATTCACATGTTATTTTGAAAAATGTTGGCATAACAAGACGATTATCCTTGGAAAAAAAGAATTCAGTGCAATACATTTGTCCAGCCAGACGTGTTTTTATTGACGTACCACATTTTTCACAGATGGCAGGTTCATATAAGTAATTTCTATTATTTAATTTCTCGATTTTTTTACACGTTGGACATATCCCATGAGTTATATTAAGTATCGCACCTTTTGATTCTTTTGCCAGACACCGTTCAATAAATTCCTCCTCGGAATGTGGGACCAATGCAAATAATCGCTCTTTTATAAAATTAGGAATATCTGAATAAGCATCAATATGTTCCCAAATTTTCTTTTCTAATGTTTCCATATATACACTCCTATATTCAATTAATTAAATCAAAAATAATATGTTTGTTTTTAAATACATATAAAATAAGCATTATTGATTTATAGAAATGAATTAAACTGCATATTATTTTTAATTGAAGTCAATAAAGGAGAGCGTTGTATGAAATGAGGATTAGTAATGAAAAATATATTTGCACTGAATAAAATGATTTTAATTATCTTGTTATGTTCTATGATTTCTGGTTGTAGCAAAAACCATGAAAATGAGCTAAGGGAACAGCCTCATTTATACTGGAAGGATATAGATGTAGAAGTCATAGACATTGACAAAAGACATTGGTTTGCATCAACTCACTGGTATCAGGTTGATTTAGAAGTATATAGTAGTGAGTATGATTTAACAAAAACATTTGAAATTCAGGGTTCCGGAGCTTTTGGTTGCCCAAAGGAATTTGACTATGAGAAGGGAGATATTTTAAAAGCAGAATTATATAGTTGGAAGATGGATAGCACTGAAGAAATTGTAAAAAGAGAAATTCACAAACTTAAATAGGAGGTTTGAAATGAAAGATCGGATAATGTGTAGAAATAATATGTATTTCGGTGAAGTATACGGGATATGGGAAATCAAATTTTACGGAATTCATTTAGGATCATATACCGGATGGAAAAGAGTAACATCACGGTGCTTTACATATCCAGGTGCTAAGTTGGAACTAATACGATGGAAAGGAAAGCAGCATGATGCTAAACAGTAAACTGGAGGACACTATGAAAATATGTAGAATGGGATATGATTTACAGAAAGATGGAAAGCCGTCTCACAGATGTCATATGGATAATCAGCCTGAATTTTGTAAAGATTGTCACAAATTAGAAGAATCATATACTATGGAAGAAGTCTGTGAAGCAATTAATAATTTAAAGGATTGGGATAACTATGAACCATTCCATGAACAAGTTGATCAGGTATTAAATATGTTTACTCATATGGAAAAAGAAAACTAAAAAGGCCAAATGGAGGAAATATGGATAAACTAAATCATATAATAGGATGCCTAATGGGAGGCGCTTGTGGTGATGCGTTAGGTTATAGTGTTGAATTTGATAAAATAAAAAAAATCAAAAAGATATATGGTGCACAGGGAATTACTGATTTTGAATTAACAAATGGCAGGGCGCTTGTGTCTGATGATACGCAGATGACATTATTTACAGCCGCAGGCATTTTAATGGCAAAGGAGAAAAAAGTAGAATATTCAACTGGTATCTGGAATGCATATAAGGACTGGTATTATACGCAGACAAAAAACAATGAATACCATCCATTTACAGAATTGTATAATATAGACTCATTGCATAATAGAAGGGCTCCTGGAAATACATGTATAAGTGTATTAAAAATATTTCCTAACAAAAGAGCAATTGAAAAACCAGCAAATTTAAGCAAAGGTTGTGGAGGAATCATGAGGGTTGCACCAGTTGGTTGTATTGAGCTTGGAAGCGCTAATTACGCTAATGGATGGTTAGGTGCAGAGACTGCAGCATTAACGCATGGCCACCCATTAGGATACATTCCAGCCGGTTTTTTGGCAGATTTGGTACATCGAATCATTATATGTGAGGAAGATAAGACCATTGAACATTTAATCATGGATTCTCTAAACGAAACAGTTACTGCTTTTGAAAATTGTAGAAGCGTTAAATACTTCGAATCTATAATAAAAAAGGCAATTGAATTATCAAAAACGAAACAAGATGATTTAAGTGGAATTGCAAGACTAGGAGAGGGTTGGGTGGCAGAGGAAACAGCTGCCATTGCCATATATTCGTGTCTACGTTATCCGGATGATTTAAAAAAGGCCATTATTTGTGCAGTAAATCATAATGGAGACAGTGATTCAACCGGTTCTGTTACAGGAAACATTTTAGGTGCGTATCTGGGTGATGGTGCAGTAGAGAGTGCATTTGATGTGAAATTATTGGACCAATACGGAACTATCTTGCAGATTGCGGATCAGTTAGCTCACTTATAACAAAAAAGACCAGTCAATGGTCTTTTCTTAATTTTGGTTCTATTTTTCCATATACAAATCCAATTAAAATTAATATTAAAAGTGAATACAATAGAAGATATAAAGAAATCCGGCTTCCTTTTACACATTCAGATACCATAGCCATATTATCTGCGATATTATAAAGTTTTTCATTGATTCCAAATATAAAGATTCCAGCAATACTGGAAAGAAACAAGGCGATATGGATGAAAATTGTAAAGGAAAATATTGCTTCAATAAATTCATAGTTTCCTTTTTTAAAACTGGGTGACCTACGTGGTGGTCTCATATATAATTCTCCTTCAAACTATTTTATATAATTATGATGTTTCTGAATTATATATTATATCTTTTAAATCACATAATAAGATTAATTGGATGAAAGGAGATACTATAATGAATGATGAAATATTTGAAAAGTTTCCTGTTTTTTTAAAAAATATCGGAAGAGAGGACCAGGTTAAATATGCGGAATCAATTATTATATGCGATTCTGACAAATGTGATCAGTACCGTTATATATGGGAGAAAAATAATATTCCATATATTCATGGAATGATGATTTACTTAATTACAAAAATGCAGCCATATTGTAAGGAAGCCAGGGTTTCCTTATCTGCTTCCGATTTTGTGATTAAACACTACAATGATTTTAAAGGGTTTATGCCTTAAAAGCGCTATAGCAGCTCTTTTTTAATTACATAATAAAAGAAATAGAAAATATGGAGGATTTATTATGGCTGGTATTGTATTAAAAAGAGAAAATGTAAAAGTGGAAGCCAACAGGACTGAGTCTTATGAGTCAATCGAAATGAGAGGGACAGAAAAAGGGATATTCTTAAGGCAGCCGTTAAAAAAAATCGAGTTTCAAGAAATGTGGGATAGTGAATCAAAACAGGATATATACACCTATTCAAAAAAGATTCAAAACCCAGTACGCCGTTTGTATGAGATTTGTATTGGCAATGGTACAATTGTCAAGGAGCTTAATGAATGGATGAAAGATTGTGATTTTGCAGGATTTACTGGAAACATCATATGTTGTCCCATTTATTTTAAAAGAGAGTTTAGAGAACTCCATTTAAAATCCAATACAGATTCGATGATTAAGGAAATCATTTCAAAAGGCTATGAAAATGAGTTTGAATTATGCAGCGGCGGCTGTGAAAAAGAAAAAACACTAATAAAAATCAAAGATAAAAGAAAGATTAGATTCGTAACAAAAAAATGTTATCAATATACATATGGTCATATTTGTGAAGAATTATTAAAGAAGGCCTAAAGCCTTCTTTTTTTACTGTTTCTAATGCAGATGACATATTAATGGATTGTGATTTAATATGTTTAAAAAGTTGTTATTCATGTATTGTTTCCCTCACTTTATATTAATGTTCATAAGTAATATGTCACTTAAAAATATCACATGAACTACCACTACTTGGAGTACTCTCGATAGTAGTGATAGATTGTTTTTACAATACCGGAAGAGTCTACATACTATATATGTAATACATAAATAGAGAACACAAACAAACAGGAGGAATAAATAATGCCAAATGGTGATTGGACTAATGAAAACATACCTGATGAATATAAAGAAGATATAGAAGCGGCCTATAAATCTGGTTTTAATGATGGCAAAGAGAAAGGCTATGATATAGGGTATGATGATGGTTATGCAAAAAAAGAAGATGAGGATGAAGAATCTGATGATGCAAGTTATAAGAATGGTTATGAAGAGGGTTATAATATCGGAATACTCACAGGTGAAATGAATGTTTCGGAAAGAATAGGATACGATGCAATTAGAAATATTCAGGACATCACTGGATATCAGATTTGTTATGGAAATATAATTGACATGAATGAATTAATTGAAGCAATCAAAAAAATGGCAAATGTATAGTCAAGTTATTGCTAAATAAAGGAGAATGTTGAATGCCTATATTAAAACGTTTGTTTTGTAAACATGATTGGGAGATAGTGAATGAATCACACAAAAGTGTCTATCTTGGACCGGTTGATGGATGGATTAGGGTAAAACAAGCTTATCTCTTGTATTGCAAGAAATGTAAAAAGAAAAAGTGGTTTACAGAAGAAGAAACCAAAACAATTATGAAAATAAAAGAAATAGAAAACAGTATGCACGATAATACAAAAAGGTAGAAACTTATTTTAAGGCCCAAATCAACGAATAAATATCAGGAGGAGTAATTATGCTGTATTCAATGACCGATTTATTATTCAGAACAAAAACTCAGACAATAAGACTTATCAATAAGAAAACGGGTATGATGGGAGCAGAGGGAATATATAGCAAAAATCGTCCATCGGAAAAAGTAAATCGATCAAAATATTCTTCTATATCATTAATTTTAGATAATATTTTTTTAGACAAATGTATCTTAGATGTTAAAGGAAACCGAGACATGATTTTTGTCAGATTCTCTTTCGATGATACGATTTATGAAGCTACCTGCAATGGTTACAAAGTAAATTGGTTGGAAGTTGCTCCAGAAAGTTATATGATCTTGCTTCCTTTTGTGGTTTTTGCGATATCTGAAATAAATAGCAATAAAAAAGCTCAATTAGAATTAACGCTGTGTTATCAGGACATTGCCAGTAATAAGAATCTTAATGAATCTATTTTATTGTTTTGTGATACTTTTTATTATGGAATGCTTACACCTGATAACCACATTGAAAGTAACGAATATTCTATGGATAATTCAGTTGTATAACGGCCTATTAAACTATCATAGTAATATTCAAACGTGTATTTTGTATTAGTTATAATTTGTTTAACAAAAAAGGAGAAAAGAAAATTAAAATGACAAAGGTAGAAGTGATTAGAAATGAAATGGTTAAGGCAATGAAAGAACAAAATAAGGAAAGAAAAAACGCTCTTTCAATGTTGCTTTGTTCACTGAAGAATGCTGAAATCGAAAAAAGAGAGGCATTAACAGATAATGAGGCAGCAATCATTATAAAAAAGGAAATTAAACAGATGCGTGAAACATTTGATACAGCTCCGGAAACAAGGCAGGATATCAAAAAAGAAGCCTCATATCGAATTGCTGTATATAAGGAGTTTGTTGAGGAGGATTTATCGCCCGATCAGATAAAAGAAATCATCAATGAAACCCTGGATGAGATTGGGATTTGTGTACCAAAAAAGTCGGATACTGGAAAAATCATGAAAGCATTGATGCCAAAGGTAAAAGGAAAAGCAGATGGTAAACTTGTAAATGCACAGCTTACTAATATGATGAAACATTAAACCAGAGTCATCTGGTTTTTTGTTTATTAAAAAAAATTACATTATATATAAGATTAGAAATTTGGAGATGATTGTATGGAGGGATTACTAATGGCAAAGAAAAAAACAAATCAGAGAATGTTTCATGTACCAAATGCAAAAAATGTATGCATGGATGCAGAGGCAAAGCAACTTTTAAATTGTCTTGATAAAATCGAGAGAGCAAAAAAAGAAGGCAATATGTCCTGTTATTTGCTTGCAGGAGAGAATCATTATTTAACAAAAGATAATGAACAGAGATTACTGAATGCAGGGTATGATTTAATTAAAAAATACTTTGATTATAATCATGCCTACTTCTTAAATGCTATCTTTGATGAATCGGCAACAGGACGTTTAATTATTGAAACGTAAAAAGGAAACGAAATAAAAACAGGAATTCAAATTCCTGTTTTTTGTTTTCATTACATAATATAGTTATATGATAAGTAATAGAAAGGAGTTTAAATGAGATTCGTAAATGGAATTTGTCTGGAATGTAAACATGAAATACAGATAGATACAAATAAAATAACAGCAACCTGCCCGTTTTGCGGAAGTCTATATAATGTTGAAGAAACAATTAATCAAAAGGATAATATTTTATCCGAACTAAACGAAAACAAAAAAATTAAGAAGTTATATCATTATGTAGAAAAAGGTGTATCTGTTAGTGTACAGGATAACATACAATTGTGTATCAATACAGCTAACAATATTATAGGTTATATCCTACTTATCCAAATCAGTAATAAAGAAAAAGAAGTTTTAAACACATATTATTTAGAGGCCAGGGACAAAAACTATATTGATCTTAAACCGACTATAGATAAATTTAATAATTATGGAATTATAGATTTGTATATTCAAATTAAAATATCAAACGAAAAAAATAAAAATAATGATAAGTATACTTACTCATATTATACATATAGTTATAGCGATTGGATTGATTTCGGATCCGTTTCATTATGTAGAAAAAGACCTAAGAAACAAAGAGAACGTTCTGAACGAGAGGCTGGGCCAGAGGCCGCCAATGCGTTTGTTTGTGGATTAATAATCATGTCTATATTATTCTTTGTGTTAGTATCACCATTAGTATTATCTCGGCTGGAAAATTATATGGTTAATGCAGTATCTGATTCATCAAACTATATGAGCGAAGTCGCTACAGAAAGCTCTATGGATGCGAGTACATACGATAAAGTTGGCATAAATCTTAATTATTCAACGGAAGATAAACGATTTAAAATCGTTAATGTTGAGTATAATTCGCCAGCAGAAAGAGCTGGATTAAAGCCAGGAGATACAATCCTGTCAATAGACGGACTTAACATAACAAAAAAACAGGATTTAATTGATATGCTTTCATCACATATAAAGGAAAATCCATATATCTTTATAATAGAGAGATATGACATAGAAAGAACAATTAAGGTTAATTGTAGTGAAATAGTAGCAGAGCCCACAAAGGAAATCGAAGTAACAGAAAGCGAACCAATTGAGATACAGACACAATCCAAGAATAAATCCAGTAATGGGAAAATAGGTGTGACCATCAGTTCTTTGATGAATGGTAAATATATCATTACAAGCGTTGAGGAAAATTCTCCAGCAGAACATGCTGGTATTCAGACAGGTGACATTGTCATATCTATCGATGGTATTGAGATTCATGAAGACTGGGACCTGCAGACTGTACTATTAAAACATAATACAGGGAACCCTTATACATACATTGTAAACCGTGATGGTGAAGAAAAGAAACTTATTATTTCCATAGATGAATGATAAATGAAGAACATGGAATTGCTTTTTTTGTTTGTCAATACTATAATATGTATATACCATAGAGAGAGGATTGAAAAAAGTTGCTAAAGAAAGGTGATACTGGATATATTGTAGAAAATAACAATAAAGTTACCCAGGTACACATATTAGCCTGCAGTGGAAATTTATATACAATTAAGTTGAATGGCGGAGCAATACGCTTGCCAAAACACCGTATATTTGCATCAGAAGAGGATGCAAATAACAGTCTGATGAAAAATAAAGGTATCTGTTCACGAAGACATAAGAGCTCTTACGATTATATGTAAAAAGAAGGTTTACCACCTTCTTTTTTTTATTTCATGTTTACGGCTTATCAACTCTATCTTTTTATAAGGTATTTCAATTTTTTCATGTTTAAACTGCTCAATAATTTCCATACGGATATCACTGGAAGCCTGAAAGTTATCAGAAACATTTTTAGTCCAAACAGTAGCTTTTAATATGATCCCAGTTTCAGTTAAGTCTTTCACTATGACTCCAGGATTATGATATTCATTCGTTATTACTAATGGATGATTTTGGATGATTGAGTCAAATACAGATACGGCTTTTTTTATGTCACTTTCATAAGATATTGTAACTTCTAAATAATTTCCGATGACAGAATCATCATAATTGGAGTTCTTCAATATTTCATTATTGATTACACTATTTGGGATGACGATACGCTGGTTATCAAAACCCTTAATGACGGTATGACGTAATGTGATTGTTTCTATGATGCCTGTAATATTTGAATTCACAAGGTTTACACGTTCTCCTATATCAAACGGCTTAGCAACAGATAACATGAGCCCACTAATGATATTATTTAAGGCTTGTTGGGCTGCAAATCCAGCAACGGCAACAAATAATCCAGAACTCTTTAAAATGGACTTGAAAATTTCCTTTGTATTTTCAAATTGCATACCAATCATACTTATTGCTAAGAATATGATACAGGCCGTTATAATGCCTGATAGGAAATTAATATGAATTTTATTCTGTTTTTTAAGAATCCATTTGAAAATTTTCTGATTAGTACGGATAAGTACGATACTTACTATGATTATCATGATTATTTTTTTTGTAGTATCCATATATTCCTCCATACAATAAATATGTAAGAAAAATGGTTTTCTTTCATTTTCATTAAGAGATGCAATATAGAGGGAAATATGTTAAAATAATATAATATAAAATTCATGAAGGAAAATGTTATGACAGGGCTGGATGCTTTAAACGAATATAAACAAGAGATTGAATTAGCTAAGCAAACATTTAATAAATCGTTTGCATTTAAAAGTATCTTATATAAAATGAAAAACAATAAGGATTTAACCCTTACCATATGTGGAAGGCCTGATCAAATACATGATTTTAATAATTATCAAATAAAACCCGATACATTAAACCTAGACTTGATTGCTAATTGGTTGATTACGCGTAATATGGCGGGTGTATGTGGGCTTAACAAAACTTGTTTTTCTCCAATGCTATATTTGTTCGTCAAAATATTTAACAGAAAAATGAGTAAAAATGGGTTACTGCTAAATCTTGATTATTTATTTTTGTATGGTTTTTTAAATAGTACAGAGAATATAATCCATGACTACAACTTAAATTATGAGGATGTCAAACAGTCATTAAACACAGTACAAAATCTTTTAGATAAAATTTAATGATAATAATAGGACTGCGAACATAACAGAAACACCGAAGAAGAGGGCAACCTCTTCTTTTTCATTACATAAATCTTGCATATTAAACAGGAAAATAAATGTTAAAGGAGATAATATGAATAAAGAGTATTTGAAGAGTATAGAGGATACATTGGAAACATTAAAGACCAATCAAAATGGATTAACTGATGATGATGCAGAAAGTAGAAAAGAAAAATATGGATTAAACAAAATCAAAGAGCCGGATAAAGAAAGTCTGGTAAAGAAATTAATAAAAGAATTATCGAACTATATGACAATTGTGTTGATAATCGCGGCGATTGTTTCTGGTATGACTTCGTTATATTCAGGTGAAAGCATGATTGATTCATTCATTATTCTTTTTGTTGTATTGATGAATGCAATTTTAGGAGTATATCAAGAGACAAAAGCAGAGGAAGCAATTGCCTCACTTCAGGAAATGTCATCATCTACATCAAAAGTAAATAGAAACGGAAAACAAATCATACTTAAATCAGAAGATTTAGTACCGGGAGATATTATTTTTTTAGAAGCAGGAGATTCTATACCAGCAGATGCCAGGTTAATTGAATCGGCTAGTTTAAAAGTTGAGGAAGCAGCATTAACTGGAGAATCTGAGGCAGTATTAAAGGCTTGTGAGAAGTTAGAGAGTGAAGTAAATGAAATTCCATTGGGCGATAGAAAGAACATGGTCTATATGGGATCAACGGCCGTATATGGAAGAGGAGTCGCTGTAATATGCGCAACTGGAATGCAAACAGAGATAGGGCACATTGCAGAGGCAATCACAAAAGCAAAAAATGAGGAAACACCGCTTCAAGTAAAACTAAATCAATTATCAAAAACCCTATCCATCCTGGTACTGGCTATATGTGCTGCTATTTTTATTTTTGATATTGTTAGGCTTTATACTACGGGAGAAGCCATTACAGGTAGTTCAATTATTAATACCTTTATGATTGCTGTATCGCTTGCTGTAGCAGCTATTCCAGAAGGATTATCTGCAGTAGTGACAGTTCTTCTGTCAATTGGCGTTACTAAGATGTCAAAGAATAAGGCGATAATACGTAAACTAACAGCCGTGGAGACCTTAGGATGTACACAGATCATTTGTTCAGATAAGACTGGAACTTTGACCCAAAATAAAATGACAGTTGTAGAGCACATAACAGATGATGATGATATGCTTATGAAAGCAATGTCGCTCTGTTCAGATGCAGAAGTGGATGATAATTCTGGAGAAGTGATAGGAGAGCCAACTGAATGTGCCCTTGTGGCAGATGCATTCAAAAATGGCATCAATAAAAACGAGTTAAAACAAATATATACAAGAAAAGAAGAAGCTCCTTTTGACTCTATGAGAAAAATGATGTCCACTATACATATAAATCCAACAGAAGGAGGAAAATATGTCAGAGATTTGGGTCTCAGATGAATTAATTGCCATTGCAGATATATCTGATTATATGGGTGATAAATATTTGACTATGTTAATGAAGCAATGATTGGCTGTTTGATTTTTTGTGATTTAAATGCCAATGCGAACTGGCAACATGATTGCAAATATATATTTATTGCAGAATCAGGCAAAATGATAACAAAATTACATACAATGCCGCCAAACGAAAAAATTCGAATACACAAGATGAATAAGTAAACAAAATAAATAACAGAAAGGATATAAACAATGAGTACATACGCAACACATTATGCCATATTAGGTTATGATTTTTCAAGTAAGAGATCCGAAATATTAGATAGTAACTGGATTTGGACTCAAGAAGGAGAAGAATGGACATGTAAAACAAGAAAAGGAAACATACAGTTATTTACAGACCCGATGAATGGAGCTGATTTATACTTTGGCTACATTTTATCGAGCAGAGATGATGAGAGCGAATGGATGGAATCAATTGGAATAGAAGATATTATTAGTAAGAAACCTTTGGTTGATGAGGCTTTAAAAAAGCTTAAATTACCTATCCCAGATGATTTGCCAAAATATGAAATGATATTTTTTACTGAATGGAGGTAAAAGATGATATACACAAGTTATTTTGCAAAAACAAAAAAAATGCCAGACAGTATTATTCCGATATCAATTGCTGGAAAATCACCGTCTGGATATGAAGGCCTTGAATATAAAAAATTGGCTCCTAAAATTGGATTTTTTAAAGAGTGGAAAGAAACAAAAGATAATGATTACTATGTCAAACACTTTAATGAAGAAGTAACTGATATATTGAATCCTCACAAGGTTGTATCAGAACTGATTAAAATGACTGGAGGAAAGAATATTGCATTAATCTGTTACGAAAAGCCAGATGACTTCTGCCATCGTGGTTTAGTTGCAAAGTGGTTGCGAGAAGCTGGATATTTTATAGAAGAATGGGATTTGGAGATGAAAATAGATGAAGTAATTATTTCAGTGACCGGACATCGTCCAAATAAACTGGCTGGATATGATATGCATAATGATTATTACACCTCGATGAAAAAGTATTTTAAAGAAATGCTGATTAAGAAGAAGTGTACCAAGGCAGTATCTGGTATGGCATTAGGTGTGGACCAGGTATATGCAGAGGCGGTTGTGGAATTAAAAAAAGAAGGATATGATATCAAACTGATTGCGGCAATTCCATGTCAAAATTATCCATGTAAATGGCCAGAACAATCACAGGAACACTATCATGAGCTTTTAAAACATGCAGATCAGATAACACTTGTATCCAATATCCCATATAAACCTTATTTAATGCAAGTAAGAAACGAATATATGGTTAACATCTCAAATGAAGTTATTGCTGTTTGGGATGGTACAAAGGGTGGTACTGGAAACTGTGTAAAATATGCAGAATCGATTAATCGTCCAATTACAGTTGTAAATCCAACATTTTTTAACTAAAGCTGCTTAGGCGGCTTTTTTCGTGAAAATAATTTTCACGATTCGGATAATATATCATACTATTTTAAAATACGAAAGGATTGAATGGGATGAAAAAATATTTAGTATTAATAGGTTTAGTAACATGTATGAATGTGATGTTTGTAAATGTAGGACCACCAATCTTAGCAGACAACAATATTGTAGCCACAAATTCTAATGCAACAAAAAAATTAGACCAGCTAAAAGAAGTAGAGTCGTTGGCAGAAAAATATAAATCAATTGCTACAGAATCTGAAAAATTTGGTGATGTGCGTAAAGAAGTTATGGTTTATATCAGAAGCAAACAATACAACTCGTTTGCATGGGAGATTTGTGCCGGTAAAGAAAATGTTGGTTTTACCAATTTTGTTAATGATGAGAATCCAAGTTTAAAATCTCTTCGAAATTATAATTTATTTGAGACGCCCTATATGAACGAAAAAAGTCAGTTTGTACATATGATAGGCGCCATTAATATGGCTTACTGCGGATTCGGTGAACTTGGAAGTTGGGCTGGAGATTTAGTACAAATGACTGGTAACCTGAAAAACAGATATAAAATTAATGATGACCTAAATGAAGCAGCCAAGTCATTATTATGCGGAAACAGTCAATTTACAAAAGAAGAGATGCTTGCAGATATAGATGCAATTAATATAAATACAATGCTATCTGAGAATGAGGAACTGGCTTTGTCAGAGGCAATGGATCAATATTATCTGTACCTCTATGACTGTGAACCAGAAGAAAGATATAATCTTTTTATTAATAACCAGTTTAAAACTCCAGTTATTTCATATGAAAAACTATATAACGAAGTTGAAAAAATCTTAAAAGAGGATGCTCTTGTAGATATGTTATTTGGAAATTACAAGATTAATCTTCAAGAAGAGTCTGACATCCCATATGTAGATGCGGCAATCAAAGCTTTTACAGATTATATATATCTTCATTGCTCAGATGATATAAAAGTAGATGATTCTTATTTTGATAATATAGATAACACGCAAACGAATAATAAACCAAATTCTTCCGGTTCATCGTCTGGAAGTTCTTCTTCAAAAAATTCCGTAAAATCAACAGTAAATCCAAAACAAACCGTGACAATGGCTGAAACATGGGTATTAGAAGACAGTAAATGGAAATATATTGGGACAATGAACAATCCAGTAATTGGCTGGCAGTACTTATCATGTGGAGACCAGGCCTATTGGTTCTATTTCAATGCAAATGGAATCATGCAGACTGGATGGATAACGGACCATACAGGCCAGACTTTTTATTTAAATGAAAAGTCAGATGGATATAAAGGAAAAATGGTGACTGGATGGAATCAGATTAATGATAAGTGGTACTATTTCAATGAAGTATCTGATGGAACAAAAGGAAAGCTATTTTTAGATTGTGTGACGCCGGATGGATATATAGTTAATAATGAGGGTGTCTGGATTACTTACTAAATACAAAAAGCCGTAGAAACGGCTTTATTTTTTTTCATTAACAATGATATCAGGCTTTCCGGTACCATTAAAATTAATATTCATTTCGGCTTCAGAATTTTCTTGAATGTTTTTCTTTAAAGAAAACCTGGATAGGAAACTATATATCCGGTTAATTACACTTACTGTTTTTAATATTTTTTTGAAACTTTTATAATCTGCTTCTGTCAGCAGGTTACAACCACAAAGAGGACATGGTTTATTGACATAACTTGGATAGTCCTCTACAGATATGCTATCGTCTCGATAATTACAATTTGGATTATCACATTTAAGACCACCCATTTGTTTGATTTTAATTACTTCCATTTTTTTCTCCTTTATTCATAAAATATATTTCTCTGCGTATCGTTATCAATAAGATTATGTAAAAAAGATAAGCCAGATAATTGAATGAGGGTACATGAATACAGACGGTTATAAAGGGTTCTGCTATAAAATTTCAAACAAGATCATTTTTAACTGAACGTCTATTAACTAGCTCAATCCTTTTTTTATCAGAGGGCGAACTTTCTAAAATCTGCATATCTTCTAACCATTCTGCGATTGACGTTGGTTTGATAAAAACGTAATCTTGATGATTTTCAATACGTGTCGGATCAGAATGGCTTTTCATATAATCACAACAATGTGTAAACATTTTCATATACGGATAATAATTAATATAATATACTTGTGGCATAACCGTGATTTCAACATAGTCAATCAAATTATCTTCAGAATCTATAATATAATTGACTTCAACGATCAAGTATTTACATTTACAATATGTAATTGAGTTTCCAACAGCTGGAATAACAGCAGAACTGAACCTAAAAATTTCATTAATTTTACAATCAGCAATCGTATTATTAATACTTGTATTTGAAGGTTCTTTCCACCTTATTTCAGTTTTCTGATTAACTATAATTTGCATAAATCTTCTCCTTATTTATTGGCCCAGTTAACTAGGACTTCATGTTCACGGCAAATCTCTTCAAAAATGTCCATAGTCACAAGAAATTGCCCATCTTCAAATGTCTCTGCTATAATTCCAAGATTGCTTAAATATCCATCAACATAGATCTCTTCAATATTACCATCATAACTGTTAATGCACCCGCTTTTTATCATATTGATAAAATTCGAGCCTTCAATCATTGTGGCGATTGATTTAGTAAATCTGAGTTCTACAATCATTTCATATTCTTCTTTTTTCCACATAGGAAACCGTGCCGATATGTAGTCTTCTCGGCTTATTTCTTTGGCAGCAAGACCATCTTGCATAAAATAAAATCTTAAAAATCCTTTACTGATATATTCTTTATCCTCCATTTTCCTACCTTTCTTTCATACTCTTGTATTCTCTTACACAATCCTATTATGTGATTGAAATAAGTAGGACAATGATGAAACGGGAAAACGTAACCCATTTATCATGTATTTAAAGACAACATACTAAATAATAAGATAGTGTAATGAATGAAAGGAGTAAATACATGATTACATATTTGATTTTATACATACTTATATTAATACCAGGAGCTGTGTTGTTTTTTAATAACCCAAGTTGGAGTTCCATTATTCCATTCGCTATATGGTGCTATGCATCTTATAAGATTGCATATTCAATTACAAAAAGAAAGGATATGAGATAGATATGGGATATATGACAATTGTTAGTATCTTGAATGATGCATGGGATGAAATAGAGAAACACCCAGAAGAGTTTATTGATAATATTGAAAAAGGAATGCATCTATATAAAGGAAAAACAATCAATGACTTTCCGGTAGGAAATTACTGTAATCCGATGGAAGTCCATCAATCTGTGCATGCAGATGTTCCACAACTGCTTTTGGCACATCGTAACGCGCTTACAGATTTAAATGCCGTAAAAGAGAATAAAGACTCTTTGTTTTTAATGCAGTATCAAATGGAGAGCCTTCAGCTTGCCAAGAATCTAATTAAATGTGCCGAAGAAAATATCTATGATGTTGTTGGAAAAAGGGTACTGGATTCGATTCCCGTTGAAAAAGATGTATCAAAAATGGAGCTTGAAGACATTTATAAATATTGCGAGGATAATGAATGGAGAAAAAAATTAAAAATATCTTCCAAGATGCTAGCTAAGCATATTAAACGGTATTATTCAAGCATTAAAGGATTATGATTTATAAAAGCTGCATATGCGGCTTTTTTATATTTAAGTAAAAAAGACATATTAAATATAGCAGTGAAAATATGAAAGGAGCCGACAACGAATAAAATGACAGAAAAATATTATGGAAAAATAGTAAAGATTTTTTCACAAAAAGGAGATTGGGCATGTATTCTTTTTGAAGATAATATGACGCATGAGAAGAAGATTGCAAAAGGGAAAATAACAGGAATGATTTATAATGGACTGAAAATCGAACTGGAAGGAAATGAGGTGAATGACCCAAAATATGGGAAGCAAATACAAATTGATACAATAACGATAAAAGAGTCTCCCACCATTGCCTTTCTATATAAATGCGTAAAAGGGATTGGAGAATCACTAGCCAAAAAAATTGTAGATGAGTATGGTGATGATTGCATTGACAAAATAAAAAAAGATCCAACAATTCTTTATAATATAAAGGGAATTAAAAAGAAAAAACTTGAAATGATTACAAAATCATTGAATGAAACTGAACATATTCAGCTATATCTTGCTGTGTTTCAGTATTTCAATAATGATGTAACATCTGATCAAGTAGATAAAATCATATCAGCATGCACAGGTAAGATTGACAAGTTCGAAGAAATCAAAAAAAACCCATACTGGTTAATTGAACATATTGATGGATTTGGTTTTAAAAAAGTAGATAAGTTAGCATTAGCTTCTGGAATCAAGGAATATTCGAAAGAACGAATTGAAGCTGCGGCTACATATGTCCTGAAATATGTCTCAGTTAAAGAGTCCCACTGTTTTATTGATATGAACCAATTGGCTAAGGAAGTAACTGATTTAATCCTGAAGAAACCGGATGGAATAACAAAAAAAGAATTTTGTAAAATTGAAAATGAATTACTGGCTGGAAATAACAACATGGATGAATATATCTCATCAAAGAAAAAATCAACCGAATTACGAGATTATGCTGACAGATTTATATTGATCATTGATTTGCTAAGTGATGTATTGGCGGAAGCTCAATCTAAAGATGAATCCGACAGGACGATTGAGATTGATGATACCAGAATTTATTCAAGGGATTTATATCTAACGGAGGTCAAACTTGCATCAAGAATTATTTCCATGCTAAAGAAGAAACCAGTGAAAAAAATCAGTGAAGCTGATATCGAATACACGATTCATAGAATTGAGGACGAAGATGATATTGAGTATGCACCACAACAAGTCGAGGCCATTAAGAATAGCCTTAGTAACCGGTTAAGCTTAATTGTAGGTGGACCTGGTAGAGGAAAGACAACCATTATAAAGTCCATTATTTCCTGTTGGGATGATGATGATAATATAGTTCTATTAGCGCCAACAGGAAGAGCAGCGAAACGTATGACAGAAGCAACTGGATATAAGGCAATGACAGTCCATCGTTATAGAAATGAAATTAAACGGACAGGTAACATGCCAAATAAAAAATTAATCATTCTGGACGAAACATCCATGCTTGGAATTACTTTAGCAGAAACATTATTCTGGCTTGCAGAGGAATGCAATTTAATACTTGTTGGAGATAAAAATCAGTTACCTTCTATAGAACCAGGAAACTTTTTAAAGGATTTAATCGATAGTAAGCTGATACCAACGACATTTTTGACAGTAGGTTTTAGAAATGCAGGAGCAATCGCAATAAACTCCGAATTAATCAATGAAGGAAAAAGCCCAAGTAGTTATACATATGATGACACATTTAAGTTCACGACATTAGACAAAGAAGAAATTCCTGATTATATTGTTGAGGTTTATTTAAGGTTATTGAAACGATACCTGCCAAGTGAAATTGGGATTATTTCTCCAATTAAAGTAAAAGGGTTTGGATGTGTGGAAGCAATCAACAGAAAAATTCGTGAACGATACAATCCAGCCACGAAAGAGAATCCTGACAATCCAAGTGGATTAAGGATGTTTGACCGTGTCATGAATATAAAAAACGACTATAAACGTATCACCATAGATGAACTAGGAAATGAGGAAATGGGTGTATTCAATGGAGACACAGGTACCGTAGATAGTATTGACTATGATGAGGAAACGGTCGAAGTATTATTTGATGATGGACATACTTCTTTTTATCGTTTTTCGGAAGTATATGAGTATCTAATACTAGCATATGCCATCAGTATTCATAAAAGCCAGGGAAGTGAATTTAAGGCTTTGATTGTTGTTGTAAGTCCAGAATATATATATTTTATGAAACGAAGGATGTTTTATACAGCAGCTTCAAGAGCAGGTGCGGAAGAAGAACTTGTTGGTAGTAAAAAAGCAGCTGCGCTTGCAGCAAAAAATAATTCTGAAGATGCACGGAATACATATCTAAAGGAGAGACTAATTCAATTATCTGGATTCGAATACATTCCATTGACCTAAAACAGCTTGAGTTCATTAATATTAAAAGACAGTTTCCTGTCTTTTTTTGTTTTGGAGTTATCTGAATTATAAATCTACCATTATTCAAATGTAATAAAAGAATAAAGGAGATTTTGAAATGCTTAAAAGAACAGCTAACTTATTATATAAAATAACACAGACAACAATTGAGCTTGCAGATACAAAAACAAATGTTACAGGAGCGTCAGGTATTAAGAGCCTACAAAGACCAGCAGAAATAAATAAAGGAGCACGTTACTCAACCGTTGGACTGATTTTAGATAAAATCTTTATTGAAAACAGTGTTGTAGCTTATGAAAATGACGAAGCGATTTATACCAAGTTCACTCATAATGGTGCTACATATGAAGCTTGTTACGATGGTGGAGACATTAAATGGGTTGGAAATACGCCAGATGATTATGCAATTTTAATTCCCATGGTTGTATTTTCTTTATCAGAAGGAAATAGCCGGGCAGATAGCGCGGATGAACTGAAAGGATATTTTAGAAATATCAAAGAGAGATCAAACGTAAAAGAAGCAGTTTTACTATTCTGTGATGCCTTTTACTATGGATTTGTGCAGGCTGAAGGACATATGAATATCGAAAGCCTTCCAAATGAATTAAAGGAGAGTATCATTCATGAGGCAATTTCATTAGGAGTATTCCACCCAATGAGTCTATTCGCAGACATTTCACCTAAGTTAGACATGGCTACAGAAGTAATGCCTGAAGTAGGTGAAGATACCAGTGGAGACTATACTGTAAAATATGAATTTTGGACAGAAGAAGAAAAAGAGAAAATTCCAGATAAGAAAATGCTGGATACCTATGTTCAGACAGAAGCAACAGAATCAATTGTAAGGAAAATCAAATATCGATTGGACCGTGTAATTGACCGAATTAACTCTGGAGCCGAAGGTGTCGAAGCAATTAGTAACGATTATGTTAACATCCTTTTGGTTGGAAGACCAGCAACCGGTAAAACGACATTAGCGAATGCAGTAGGCGCAATGACGCAGCTCCCAGTATTTTCAATCCCTTTTAGCAAAAATACGGAAGAAGATACAATTGAAGGAAAGAATAAGGTTGTGAATGGCCAAATTGACTTTGTGGAAACTGAATTTTTAAAAGCATATGAACATGGAGGAATTATTGTTTGTGAAGAAATCAACTTAGCGGATCCTGCAGTTGTAATGGGTTCGTTAGGCCAGGCGATTGAATATCCATTTATCGTAATGAAAGATGGATATAAACCGGTTAGACGTCATCCTCTATGTGTCATTATTGGAACGATGAATACAGGAACAGCTGGTTCAAAACAATTAAACCAGGCATTATCGTCTCGTTTTAAATGTACATACATTCTAGACGATCCTGACAAGAAAACTTTTATTGATATTTTAGCATCAAAAGGATATGAAAAGGATAAATGCCGTTATGTTTACGACGCATACACTTCAATCATGGAGTATTTAAAAGATCCAAAACAGTCCCAGGAAGAATTATGTGACAACATTACATTGAGAGGTTGTTTTGGTGCACTGGAATGTATGCAGGAAGGTGATGACCCTAAAACAGCTCTAAACAATACACTTGTTGGAAAGATTGCTGAAGTTGATTTGGAGGCGGCCAGAGGTGTGAAGGACAACGTAATTGATTCTCTCAGAGAATTTGGAGGAACAAGACGTCGTCGCCGTTGATTAGACCATTAGAGAATCTGTGTTAATACAGGTTATTTTAACATAAAACCGAATCCAGTTTTTACTGGATTCGAATATATTGTAAATAAGGAGATTATATAATGAAAAAGAAAGATACAGAATGGTTATACGAAAAACTGGCAATGGAGAAGAAATATCTTGGAGTTAAAAAGAAAAGAATTCCGATCCGTGATGTTCCGGACCATGTTAATCAGGTGGCTTATACTACACCACCACCAGATAGGGCTATCTATATTAAAAAAGACAGCAGATTTACAAAGGGTTTGGATGACCATAAAGCAAGGGCATTCCGGTTTGGACTCTTTACAAAGGAGATGTCCAGACTTGAATTTACGAATTTTGATTATCAGAATAAGATTGCAGAATCACTTGAACCGTATGAAAGAAATGTATTTCGCTTGATTTGCAGTATTATTGAGGAACCAGCAGTTGAATCACTTGCACCTACCTTCATTGGAGGGTTTCTGTTACAGAGCCTAAGATATGCGACAAAAAGGGTATATGATTGTGCAGAACCGATTGATTCAGGAGATTCACCATTTGAGGAATTCCTTTTGGCATTGCAGCAGTTTGGCGATATGGGACCATTAAAAGGAAGTTTTAAAACTCCTGCGGCAAGAACCATTTTTTATAGATGTGTGCCAACCGCATCAGAAGCAGTTGAAGAAGTAGATGCAAAAAAGAGAGCTGATATGGCTTTGAAAATACATAACATTTCAAAACCGTTATGGGAGGCAGAAGCTAAATTAACTTATATTGAAGAAGAAGCATTAAGCTCATTTGAAAAAATGCTTTCAGCTATTGGAATGTCAATTGGCAAAAGTTCTATGCTTGGTGGAGGTTCCGGATCTAAAGTTGACCCAGAGGAGCTGGAGGAAGAAGCTGACTTTACAAAAGGAGCGTCCAGAAAGACAACCATAAAGGAAGTCAAAGATTTATCAAAGGAAGAGAAAGAACTCTACGATGCTATGAAAGAAGAGGAGGACACAGAAGAAACAATTATTTCTGAAGAAGAGGAAGAAATGTCTGGCGGTGGCCTGGCTGCAGATGGAAATGATGAGGATTTTATTATTTACGATGAAACAGAGGAGATAGATCTTTCCACAATCAATGATTACGACCCTATTGAAGATGAAATTGATGTTGCTGGATGTGATTTCTTTGACAAATTAGTTCGGACAGAATTGGAAATCGCTGAAATCGATGAAAAGGCAGCAACTGAAACCTCTCTGGAGAAACCATTTGAATTTCCAAGCGTCACTAAGAAATATGAATCTCGGAATTATAAATGCGCAAACCTTACAACTTCCCTTACAAACAGAGAATCTGCGGTTGTAGGATATAATAAGATTGTTGGAGAATATGAAGATTTAATCAACAACAGCTATAAGAAACTGAAAGCACTGTTTGCAGAAGATGCCGAAGAAACCGTTTACAAATCCTCTGGAAAGCTGAGCCTAAAAAAGACAGTCAGTGGGACCGTGACTTCAAAAGTATTCACAAAGAAGGTAGATCCAAAAGATAAGTCCAATATGGCTGTCATGCTAGTTATTGATGAATCTGGCTCCATGAGCGGAACAAGAATCCAGCGTGCCAAAACAGCAGCAATCAATCTTGCTGAAATCTTTAAAAAATTAGGTATTCCGTTATATGTTATGGGTTTTACTGCTGATACTTTTGTCAAGAAACCGTCAGGTTCCAGTGAAAAGGCAGATGTAGTGCATCATCACTATGCAATGTGGTCAAGTGCACCAAACGATTTATTGAAGCTAACTTCAATCCATGCAGAAGCAAATAACTTTGATGGATATTCCATTCGGTATGCATCAAAAGTTCTTGAAAAAAGACCAGAGACACACAAAGTCATGATTGTAATTTCAGATGGACAGCCTGCATGTAATGCTTATAGCTCCATAAGCGGATATTCTGACACAAAAGATGCAATTCGAGAGGCTAGAGGAAAAAACCAAAATGTCTTAGGTGTAGCAATAGGTGCCGATATTGAAAGATTACATGATATGTATGGAAATGATTTTGTATTCATTAAATCCTCAGAGGACCTATTTACAGGTATTGTTTCAAAATTTACAAGTATTGTAAAAAAGTGGTAAAGGAGATAATATGATAAATATTGAAATGATTGATGATGGGACAAAATTTTATGTAATTATAAAGAACCCATCTGATGAGGAAAAAATCAAGACTATGGAACTGGTATCCAAGCTGTTTGGTATTAATAAGGATGTAAAGAAACCAGAAGGCGTCATTCCCGCTAAAGTGGAAAGTCCCAAAATTTCAGATAAGGCAAAAAAAATTGACCCGGACATGATTGGAAAAGAAAAACCCAGAAGGGTCAAGATTGGATACGTCAATTCTGTAAATCAATGTGTAGAATGTCTTACTTATGAAGCATTAGATGAAGCGGAAGAAAGAACCCTTATCAACCGTTGCTCAAACTTCTTAACGAAGAAGTATATGAAGCAAATCAATGAAAATGATATTGCCGATGTTAAAAAGTTCATTCTGGATTTTAAAACAGTAATGATAGAGGAAATCAAGATATCTTTGGCAAATTATGGATATTCTGATTTGGATATGTTCTTATCCACAGCAGGAGAAAATGAAATTAAGTCCTTATATCAAGCTGGGAAAAACAGAATTTTTGAAAGACTAAATATAAAAAAGACCGCTTAAACGGTCTTTTTATTATGCCTTGACTTTTGACTGTTTTTTCATTTGTTTAAGCTGTGCACTATAAAAAACTTTAAATCGGAAGAAATGATACCAATATTCATCCTGTTGACCTTTTGGGAGTGACTCATGGAGATAATCTAAGGGATGTTCATATATTTCATTGCAGATATTACTTAGTCTGAATTTTTTCAGGGCTCTTGAACCAGCTGGCTCAGAAAAAAATTTGTACATAGCTTTTATGCTAGAAAATGTATAATTTTGAGATAACATATACTGTAAACAAATACTTGCTCTCATCATTCCCTTAGTCCCAGAAAGATATTCCTTTGGAAATTTACATAGTCGTCCATCCAGAACATCCTTATACGTTCTCAGAACTAACTCCTTAATGTCAATATTAATGATCTCAGGATAAACCAAAGCCGCTAAATAATAATAATCTTTTGTCTTATCTAATTCTGGAGGATAATCGATATATTTCATTAAAGGCTCCAGCTTTAGTTGTTTCGATATTTCTTGATTATAGTGGTTCTTAAAATCCCAAGGATCCCATCCCAAGTAAGTTTCAACAGCAAATTTAATTATATATAAGGCATAGTTCTGCGATGTATCATCGCCATATTTAAAATAGTAGGGTGCAAACCCAGTTTTGTTCCCGAGTAAGATTTGTTCATACTCGTACAATAATACTTGCTTATCCATTCGGATAGCGCTCCTTTCCCGTTACGGTATGAGTGCTTCGTTGCACTACTATTAAGTCCTTACGGCAGGCTCACTGATAGTATGTGCCAATTCAATGAAATCGGATCATAGTGAATTAATCTTATTTAAAAATTTATGACTAAAATATTCTTTCCATACTATTTAAGAATAATGAAAAAAGGAGAGATATATAAACATGAAAGCGATACTATACTTGATTATGGGAAAATCTGGTTCAGGTAAGAGCACATTAAAAGAAGAGTTATTAAAACTAGGTGTTACACCGTTACATGAATGCACAACCAGACCAGCACGTCCTGGTGAAAAGAATGAAAAGGATTATTTCTTTTTGTCAGAAAAGAATTCCAAGAAGGACCTATAATTGGGAAAATACACTTTGAAACAAAACATGGAAACTGGCATTTTGGCGTTATGAAAGAAAATGTTGAAGAAAACAAATTGTATTGCTTAGTTATTTGTCCAAAACAGTATGAAGAAATTGTTACATACTATGTGGATAAGGCAGATATCATTCCTATCTGGATTGATGCAGATGAGGAACAGAGAATTTTAAATATCATATTGAGGGAAGAGAAGAAGGACAAACCGGATTATACGGAAATATGTAGAAGAATTAAATCAGATGCAATTGATTTTTGTGAGGAATCAGAAATGATTCGAAATATAAAAACAGAATCATATCTGGTTTATAACGAGTTCGATGAAACCCTTTTATATACGGTCATGGAACTGTTTTATGATTGCAAATATTTGGCATTTTATAAAAGTATAACAAGAGAGGACGAAAGAGAGGCATTAAAATGAAAAATTATAGATATTCAGCAGCAATCGATGTAGATGATGTTTTATTACCATGTGTTTCATTGGCGTGCGAGATGGCAAATGAGAAGAAGTTATTTAATCCTCCACTGGATGTGAATGAAGTAAAAGCATGGAATTTATCAGGGACAAGAGCGGAACCATTGTTAGGCTTTTTTAAAGATCCAGAATTCTATAAATTACAAAAGCCTTATCCAGGTGCACAGAAATTTATTAAAGCATTGAGTAAAAAGGTTGAGATTTTTATTGTTACAGCAATTGAACCTGAGTCCATCAATATTCGAATCAACCAGATCAAAGAATTTTTTCCGCAGATTAATCCCAAAAACATCATCCCGGCATATCGGAAAGATGTGATCAATGTTGATTTTGCACTTGATGATGGAGCTCATAACATCCTGTCATCCAATGCAAAATACCCGGTACTTTACAGGAGGCCATGGAATTCGCACATTACTGGAGTATTAGCTATCAACAACTACGATGAATTCCTTAATATCGTTGATTGTATCAAGGAATCCTATGCCGAAAACAGTATTTCATTCAGAAAACCGACAGTGGTTGCATTAGTGGGACCAAGCGGTTCTGGAAAGACAACCTTACTTAATGAACTTATTCAGCATGAAAAAATTGACCGGCCAAAATCTGCAACTACCAGAAACCCAAGAGATGGAGATGATTATTATCATTTCGTTTCAAATGCAGAATTTGAGGATATGATGGAAGATGAGCGTTTTGCAGAAACAACGGTGTATGCTGGCGAGAAGTATGGTACTGAGATAGCCAGTATACGAAATGTGCTGGCAAATGGCCAGCACTGCGTTATGGCTATTGATATTTCAGGTGCAATGGCTCTAAAGATGCAGTATCAAACAGTTATCATGTATGTAAAGAGAGATCGAAAGCAGCTGATTGATGTAATGCTCCAGAGGCTGATTGATGGAAACACAACCAAAGAAGATACATGTAACCGAATTGTTTCCTTCGATGATGAAAAGAAAAATCAGGAGCTCTGTGATTACATTATTGATAATAATGGAAGCATCGAAGATGCGGTAGCAGAAATTTGTTCAATCTTGAAATTAAAATAAGAAAAGAGATACATATATGGCTAGCTGGGAAGATATGAAAGAATATGTCCGTTCTGGAAACAGGAAGCAGAACGTGCAAAAGAGGCGATGAACTAAAGACTACGAAAAAATCAGCAAAAAAAATTGAAGAGTGACATTTTTAGCGTATTTTATCATAAAAGAGAGGATCTCCTCTCTTTTTTATTTTTTAGAGTAAACAAAAAAACATAATAATTATAAATAATCAAAGGAGTGCGATTATGAGTAAACTAAATGATTCCGAATTAAGGAATATCTTATCAAAATTATTAATACGATCGTTATCGAATCCTGAACCAGCAAAAGAAATTGTTGACCAGGCATTGGATGACGATGAATTTAAAAATCAGGTATCATTATTATGCCAGGCATATCTGAAGCCAGATTACAGAAATTCAACACTAATCTCAAAATCAGTTGATATCAGAGCCTTAAAGAGTCTGATTGACATATGCAAAAGGGAATCAGTTGGAATAATACCGATTGATTTTAGTGGCGACAGTGGACGGATTTATGGCAAAAACGACAAAATCAGTGTATTAGTTCTATCTGGACAATTAAATGAATTTAATCGTTTATTACTGGAGGCCTGCGCCGTTTCAGGAGCTGCAGAAGAAATAAATCGTGAAGACGCAGATTTTTTTGCAAGAGCAATAAAGGAAACAAATCCTATGTTGGAAATTAAAGGAGTAAGGAAAGTGATTTATGAAAATATGAAGAAAAACATAAAGAAACTTCCGTATGAAATGAAGTTTACCCTTTTTCCAAGCCAGCAGGAGAACAATACGATTAATGTTGGATTCTTTGCAAAAACAGAGCCTATCATGATGAAAAAAGGGTCAATGAAAGAGATGACTGGACCGTTTTCAATTCCTAAAATAGCTTCAGTCATATTAGCCAGTGCTATACTTGAAAAGCCAGAACAAGAAAAGAAATATGAAGAAATACAAAAGAAAAATCAGGAGCTGATGCAGAACATTATTGATATGTACTATGAATCAGATAATCCTTATTATCTTGTACCAGCGATTGTTGGTAAAGATAGCTACAACGTCTTCATGGATCAGGCATATATGGTTGATTATTACGAAAGTGATATCAATGTAAATGATTTAAATAAGTTCATAGCAAGCCGTCTTATTGGATTGAATCATACGTTAGTTCCAATGACAGTATCTGAGTTCAATCAATTTAAAAACGATATCATGATTGAACCAAGGAACATACAGTTTTATAAGGAAAACCCAATGCCTATATATGCTGAGCCAGAAGAAATGCGGGATAAGCAGATATCTGAATCACTAATTGAGATGCTAAACCGCAAAAGAGAACAGGTCCTTTTAATGTCAGATGATTTTAATGGTATGAATCTTACGAATTTAGAAAATTATATTGTAGCATCTGTTCATGAAATCATTATGAGGGAAGATGAAGATTTCACTGACTGGCTAGAAATAGATGAGAAATTAGATACAAGAGAAATGGAATTGCTAAGTGATTTGGAACAAGCATATTCCATGGCGTCGGTTTATGAATCACATGATAAGGTAAGTGAATTAATTAATAATGAACGAACCGAGTTGGAAGCTCATAGGTCAATTGCAGACCATGAGGAAATTGCACGATAAAAAGGAGGTAATATAATTGGGAGATATTGCAAAAGACATGCAAGCCATGTCAAAAGGTTATGAAGTCATTGCTAGAAGTATGGGCATTTCTATCGATGCAGCCTCAAGGCTGTTAGATGCCTTTTTAAAAAACCGAGGGACAAAGGAACTTGGACAACTGATTATTAATCATGCCCTAGATCCAAATACATCAAAAAATGATAAACTAGTTACGAGGGCACTTTCACCGGAAATAGTGGAAATTACAAAGGATATATTAAATAGAGAAAAGCGGCTTGCAGCAACAATCATCGGCATTGATGATGATGACAAAAATAGTATTCCGAGCATATTATATTTTTCAAATCATAGGGAACAGGTGGAGAAAGTAGTATCGGAAGCTTTGGCAAGAGCTGGATTATTACCGGAAATAGATAGAATCATATCAGATGAATATGTTGGGAAATTAAAGGACAATCCAATGAGAGAAGTAAAAGGTTTAACAGAACCACAGTATGAACAGCTGTTATCCGATATTTCAAAGCTGGATTATCCACTAAATAAAGTCACATTATTCCCAAAATACTATGAGAATAATGGAGAAACACGTGTTGATGTGGGTTTTCTTGAATCCACTCTTGAACGCAAAATAAAAATGGATAATAATAAGATTGTTAAGTCAGGACCATATTCAATACCAAATATTATTAAGGGATTGCTGGCAAAGCAGTTATATATGGAGAATGCAAAAGGTTCAAAGGGAATAATGGATTATTATAACCAACGGGTTGATTATAGAAAAAACCTGAATGAAAAAGTTCTTGACATTGATAAAATAAAAAGAGATAGAAGAAACATATCATATGTCTATACCCTATTAAATAAAATGGATATTGACAAGGATGTACGTGAACGGCTTGTTGATCTGGTTAAGAATAGTACAGCATCAAAAGAAGCAAGAGAGAAATTGATTGATGAAATCAAAAAGTTAGATGTGAATGAACTAACAAAGGAACAAATTACAAAAAAAATCAATGAGCTCAATGACATAAAATACGTTGTTCCTGCCACAATTGTTCCAGATGGAAAAGATTTTGCATATGAACTGGATAGAGATACTTACATGAAAATAGGTGCTAATATATCAATCAATAAGGCAGATAAACACCTGTTGGTCGATACAAAATGCGCAGATAAAGAATTGGATATATTTTCATTAAAAAATATGTCTGCAGATAATAGAACATTACTTGTATTAAGTCAGGAAGAATTTGATAAATTAAAACAAGAAGAAAAAGGAAAAAAATTTAAAAACCATGAATTAGAATACACTCATAATGGAGAAGAACCATTGGCCCATTCTTATGCTAAAATCTCATCGGAAATTAGTGAATTAGATAATAATTATATACAGACAATAAATGATAATAGGGAAAGCTTAGTTTCGAACTTAGAAGGTATGGATGCGTTTGACTTAATTGCAGAAGAGAGTTCTCCAAGGGCAATCGAAGAAATATTATTGGATAATCTAGGCGATAAAGATATAGTTGCTGAAATTATGGAAACAATTGAACAGGATTATTTATTCGAAGAGGTGAAAGATCCTTATTGTATAGCTAGGGAACTGGAAGAAGCTTATGAAGAGTGCGAGCAAGAACGGGATAAAGAAAGAGATATGGAAGATCCGTTTAATCATGACCAAGGTTATGAAGAACCAGATGACTACTTTGATAGAAATCATAATAATCGAGATGATAGGGACGAGTAAAAGGGCAGAGATGCCCTTTTTTATTTAAGCTGAATCATATCATTAGTTTTTAGATAAGACAAAAATCATACTAATTTCATAAAATGAAAGGAAAAGGAGATTGGTATGAAACCTAAAAAACAAGATTTATTCACCATAGTTTTTTCATTGACATTAGGTATTATTTTTGTAATTCTTTTAGCCCTGCATTCAGGTCCATCATACGCAAAGGATAAAAATATCATTACTGCCGCGTTTAATGGCCTCATGTCGCTTATATCTGATCCAATGAACATCACAATAAATGGAAGTACATTCATATGTCTTTTATATTATTTGGGAGCTTTTGCATTTGCTGGACTATATATAAAAATTCAAGGAGAAGTAAATAAAAAAACAATCCCAGACCCAGCAGGTTCAGCTAAGTGGTCGGAAAATATCGACAAATTCAAAAAGAAATATACAGATATGAAGAATCCATTTAATAATATCATTTTGACACAGGATATCTCTTTAAGTATGAATTCACATCAGACAAGACGTAATAATAATGTTTTAGTGGTTGGTGGATCAGGATCAGGAAAAACCAGATTCATGATTAAACCGAATATCCTCCAGGCAAATTGCAGCCTGATTTGCACCGATCCTAAGGGCGAGATCCTTGAAAGTGAAGGAAAGATGCTTGAAAAACATGGCTATAAAATTAAAGTATTTAATTTAGTCGACATGGAGCATTCCAATTCTTATAATCCATTTGAATATATAAGGGATGACCTTGGAGTATTGATTATGATTAACTGTTTGATTAAAAATACCAACAATGGACAAAAAGGCGGAGATCCATTCTGGGAAAAATCTGAAACAGCTTTGTTACAGGCTTTGGTTTTTTATTTGAAGGACAACAAAAACATTCCAGATGAAGATAAGAACTTCACAAACGTAATGAAACTTCTGCAGGCAGCAGAAGTAAATGAAAATGATCCAAATGCGCAGTCACCACTTGATAAACTATTTGCCAAATTGGAAGCTACCGATCCAAATAGCATTGCGGTAAAACAATATAAAACATTTAAAATGGGTGCTGGAAAAACTTTAAAATCAATCTTGATTTCGTGTGCAGTCCGGCTTACCGTATTTAACCTGAAAAAGATTGAAAATCTTACAATGAAGGATGATTTAAACTTAAAATCTGTCGGAGATGAAAAAACAGCACTTTTCGTAGTAATTCCTGCAGCTGATGATACATATAACTTCTTAGTTTCCATGATGTACTCTCAATTATTCGAAACTTTATATTATCATGCTGAAAACGAATGTCCATTTGAATACTATATCAAAGAAGGAAATGATGTCTTAGCAATTGCGCGTAAGAATGAAAAGGGTGACAAATATACAGAAAGAGATGCAAAAAGATTATTGGAATCAATCAAACGTGCAAATGTACGTAGGACAAAAAACAACCGATATTTGCTGAAAGCCAGAAATTTTGAAAAGGTATTTAATACAGAAGAGGATGCTAAGAAATATCAGGAAAAACTACAGAAAGCTACCATCCAGAAAGGTGCAATTCGTCTGCCTTATCCGGTAAGGTTCCTGCTTGATGAGTTTGCAAACATTGGACAGATTCCAGACTTTACAAAAAAATTAGCTACCATGAGGCAATACGAAATCAGTTGTACAATCATTTTACAGAACCTGGCTCAGATTAAAACCATGTACAAGGATGATTGGGAATCAATAGTTGGTAACTGTGATTCTTTCTTATTCTTAGGCGGTCAGGAATATAGTACATTGGAATATATTTCAAAGCTTTTAGGTAAAGCGACAATTACAAACAGAGGTAGAAGTAAAAATAGGAGCTCAAAAGGTGGTGGTTCGGGACTAAGCTGGAATCAAACCGGACGTAATCTACTTGACCCGAATGAAATATCAACTATGCCAAAAGATGAATGTATTTTAATCATCAATGGTATGGATCCGTTTTATAGAAAAAAATATGATCTGGAAAAACATCCACATTTTCATGAGAGTGGAGATTCACCAAAAGGTCAGAAATATGTGTGTAAAAGTGAAATTTTGAATTACGGAGCTAAGTATAAAACAACTAAACCAGCATCCCTGAGCGAAACACCTGGTGCAATTGAATATATTGGAACTGAAAAAGATATGGGAGTTCTTTTTAAAGAAAATAATATACATTCAGTTAAGGATGCAGTAAGCCGTATCGTATTGAAAAAAGGCGAAGTTATAGTAAATGAAAATATTGATAAAGATACCGGAGATATCGATTTCAATTATAATGTTGAATAGTAAGTAGTCTAAAAATGGTCCTGGATTTTATCTGGGACCATTTTGAATTATTTATTAAATCTTTTTATCATTTTCTGTACATCTAAGTGAAATTGACCATTTTTTGAAAATCCATATTTCATATTTAATTTGAGGAGGCAAGCGCTATGAAAAAAATGTTGAGAAGAATTTCGTTCATTTCTATATTGATGAGTCCATTTGCTACATATGCCGAGGAAAGTGAAAGGCTAGATCAAACCATGTTAGAAGGAATACTTACATTCTTAAGATATACATCGTATCCAATATTAGTTATTGCGATAGGTATGTTTATTTATTCAATGAAAAATGAGGATGGTGCAATGAAAACGGATTCTTTAAAAGTATTTGGGATTGCAGTTTTTCTCTATTCATTACTTATCATAGCAAAAGCTTCTGGACTTTGCTGATTAATAAAGAAAAGGAGATAAAAAAAACCATGGTAAAAGAAGTAAAGAACAAATTATGCCAGGTAAATACAAGGTTAAAAGAGTTTGCAAGCTCAAATAAGTTTGTATTAGCTGGACAAAAAGCATTAATCGGAGCTGGATTTTTTGTGTTGACACCTTTGTATGCATTTGCAGATGTAGGTGATCCTGTAGACCCAATCGCAATGGTTACAAAGCTAGTAAGCTTAGTCTGTTCGATTTTTGGATTGATAGGTGCTGTTTTATTAGTTTGGGCACTTGGTCAGTTAATTCTGGCTTTTAAAAACGAAGATGCTGATTCAAAATCAAGGGCTATGCAAGTTCTTATTGTAGCAGTATTGTTATGTGCAATCGGTTTAATCTATAAGGCAGTTACAGGAACTGAAGTAGAAAAATTTGATTTTTCAATGTAATAAACACAAACAACGAAATGCCTTTGGGAATCCAAAGGCATTTGCTACAGAAGGAGGTATTAAGAACCACATGAAAAACAAAATAAAAGACCGATTACGTTATTTTTATACCTTTCTTACATTTCTGTTTACAAGCATGATATTCAAACTGACCGTTTTTGCTACAGAAGCTACAAAACCTAGTGATGCCGACAAAGTTATAAAAGAAACATACGATATACCTACTAGTCCTGATGGAGGAGCAGCAGATGAATTGAAAAATTTCCTGGTTGGAGATAATGGCTTTATGAATTTTGTATCTCAAGCTGGGTGGATTCTTATCGCCTTTGGGCTTGGACAATTAATCATGGCATTTAAAGATGATAATCCAGAGGCAAAATCAAGAGGAACAATGATTCTTTTAGGAGGAATTTTTTGTGTATCGATAAGCGGCATCTTAAAAAAATTGGGAGCTGATATATAAAGGAGATTTATAAATGAAAGATATAATTATCAAAATGATGGACACAATCTTCGGAAGTGATTTCCTTATTGATTGTGTAACTTCAATTAACCAAAACCCATTAGAAATTGAAGGCATTAAAACATTAATAGAGACAATTGGGCAAGTCGTTCTTCCTATTGCAGCAGTACTGCTTTGTATGCATCTGTTAATTGAACTTATGGATAAGATGACATCAGATTCCTTTAATGCAGAGCAGTTTGTGAAGCTGTTGATGAAATTTGTATTTGGACAGATTATAATCAGTAATGCAACAGAGTGGTCAATGACCTTCATGACTGTCGGAACAAAATTAATGGCAGACATCCAGGCCGGATTAACAATTACTTCCATTGGTCTTGCAGACATAACAGAAACAGTTGAAGCAATGAATTTCTGGACACAGATTGGTGTTTTTGCGCAATTAATGTTACCATTATTAGCTTCATTCCTATTAAGAATCGCCGTATATTTTATGGCATATTCACGTTTAGTTGAAATGGTATTAAGGGCAATGATGTCACCAATGGGATGTGCAGATGTTGTTACAGGTGGAGCCCACTCATCAGGCATCCGATATCTTAAAAGGATGTTAGCAATAAGCGTACAAGGAGCCATGATGCTGGCAATAATTGCAACAGCTTCTGCACTTCTGGCAGGAGACGGAATTTTTGTAGATGGAATCAGTATTACAGATGTAATGTTCCTTGGAAAATATTTAGGACTTATGGCAGCAATGGTAGGTTTAATGGGAACATCAAAATCAATTGCAAACGAAGTAGTAGGAGCATAAAGGAGGTATAAAATATGTTAGAAGCACCTATTCCAAAAGACATCAGGAAATATGATGCGAAGCTGGTAGGCCCATTTACAACAAGACAACTCTTTTGTTTTATTGGTGGAGCGGCCCTGTCATATGTAGCATATAAAGTATTAGGCACATCATTGGGAACAGAAACAGCATTAACAATCTGTTCAGTAATAGCAGCTCCATTCTTAGTAATGGGTTGGTATAAACCATACGGGATGCCATTTGAGAAGTTCTTTCAGACAGCGTTTATTAGTACAATTCTTGCACCACATCATCGAAAATATAAAACAAAGAACCTATTTTCATCAATTACGGATGATCCAAGACCAATGAGCCAATCTGATTACAAAAAGAGGAAGAAAAAAGAGCTGAAAATAGCCAAGGAAAATAATAAATATATGGCATATAAATAATCAAAGAGGAACCGATTTTATAATCGGTTCTTTTGTCTGCAGGTTTTTATGCAAATTCTCCTGATTTTATCAAATCAAATTTCATAATAATTTTGATTAATAAATTGGGAGGGACATTATGCTAAATAAAAAGAAGAAGCCCGAGGTACAAAGAGATTTGGGCTTTGATGATATTCAAGAAACGCAAGTGATAGAAGAAAAACAAAAGCCAAAGGAAAAACAAAAAAAGAAAACCAACACAGGCAAAAAAGGAAAAAAATCAGGTGGTATTAATATTCCAAAAACAGTGCAGGATACTATTCCCTATCTAGCTGTTTATCAAAATGGAATCATTGAAATCGAACCAGGTGTATTTACAAAGTCGTATAAACTGGAAGATGTCAATTTTAAAGTGGCTACTGATGATGAACAAAGAAACATATTTGAAAGATATGTGGATTTCCTAAATACGTTTGATTCCGATATTCGTATACAGCTAACAATTTTCAATAGGAATATTGATGAGGAACATGTCAGGGAAAAAATCCTTATTCCATTTAGAAGAGACAATCTGAATGAATACCGTGAAGAATACAATACAATGTTACGCGATAAGATGAAGGAAGGACGAAATAACATTGTTAAGGAAAAATACATTACGATTACAATACAAGCTAAAAGTGTGGATGAGGCATTTACAAAATTTTCTAAATTAGATACAGAAGTGAGTGCTTCCATTAAACGTATTAATGGAGTTGATACTGCGCCAATGACGGCAATTGAACGATTGGAAGTATTGGCTGATATCTATGGTGATGGAAATAGCGGTAATGAATTTTACAAGAAAATGAAAATGGCAGACAAAAATGTTGAAAGCTTCAACTTCTCCTGGATGATAAAGCAGGGATTGACGACAAAAGATTTGATAGGGCCATCCTCGTTTTCATTTGAACGTGATTATTGCATGGTTGGTGATAAATATGCCAAAACATTATTCATTGATAATTTACCAACCTGGATTAATGCAAATATTTTGACTGAAATCACAGAACTAAATGCAAATATGTTGATGAGTATCATATTCAAGAAGTTACGGCCAGATAAAGCTATGACATTACTTAAGAATCAGCTGATTAATATTAATTCCAACGTAGTAGATGCACAGAAACGTGCTGCAAAATCTGGATATAGTTCAGAACTTATTTCTCCAGAACTTTTAAAGGCACAGCGGGAAGCCCAGGAATTGATGGATGATATAACATCAAGAAACCAAAGCCTGATTTTAGCCACATTTGTAATCACACTTTTAGCTGATACAAAAGATGAGATTGACAAAAACCTGGAGCAGTTAAAAACCATTATGGGTAAATATATGTGTCAGATTAAATGCTTGAATTTCCAGCAGGAAAAAGGGTTATCATCTGCCATGCCATTAGGTAGGTGTGATGTATTCACAGACCGGTTATTAACAACTGAATCTGCTGCCATATTCATTCCATTTTCTTCTCAAGAGCTCACACAAAATAATGGTATGTATTATGGATTGAATGCAGTTTCAAAGAATCTTATCTTATTCAATAGGAAAAATTCAAAAAATGCAAATGGCGTTATTTTAGGGACACCTGGTTCTGGTAAATCTTTTACAGCAAAACGTGAAATGGTAAATGTCATTCTAAACACAGATGATGATATTTATATAATTGATCCCGAGCGTGAGTACCTTCCATTGGCTGAATTATTAAATGGTTCTGTCATAAGGATTGCTGCTGGTGGTTCTACATACCTAAATCCCATGGATATGGATATCAACTATGGTTCTGACGATGGAAAATCGGATCCAATAGCCATGAAATGTGACTTCATTGGAGGCCTATGTGAAACAATGTCCGGAGATAAGAGGGCATTAAGTGCAAACCAGAAATCGATTGTTGACCGTTGTGTCAGAATCTTATATCAGCCATATTTGAAACATATGCAGGAAGTTCAGAAGCAGAATCCAAACATCACATGTGATATTACAGCCTCTCCGACGTTAAAAGATTTCTACGAAATGCTATTAAGCCAGCCAGAATATGAAGCACAGTCGTTAGCATTATCATTGGAGCGTTTCTGTATCGGTTCCTTGGATACATTTGCACATCGTACTAATGTCCAGAGAAATAACCGGTTTGTTGTATATGATATCAAGGATATCGGTGATGGAATGAAGGAAATGGGACTGCAGGTTTGTCTGAATGCAGTCTGGAACCAGATTATTGAAAATAAAAAGATTAACAGATATACATGGTTCTATTTGGATGAATTTTATCTTTTGACGCAGACAGCATCATCTGCAGCATTCTTACAGCAGGTGTATAAGCGTGCACGTAAGTGGCAGGGTATACCAACAGGAATCACACAGAACGTTGGTGACTTGTTGGCTTCTCCGCAAGCCTGCGCAATACTCAATAACTGTGACTTCATCCTGATGTTAAACCAGTCGCCAATTGATAAGATGCAGCTGGCACAGATGCTCAATATAAGCCCAACACAATTAAGCTATATTACAAATTCCGATCCTGGCCAAGGATTAATATATACAGGAAAATCAATCGTACCATTTATCGATAAGTTCCCAACAAACAATAACCTTTATAAGGTAATGACGACAAAACCAGATGATCTCAAAGACCAGCATAGAGAATATTAAAACAGAAGAGCGGATATCCGCTCTTTTGTTTTATATAACAGCATATAATTGAGGATTTTGAGATGAATTAATATTGTTTAAATCAGATGATGACGAAATGGCTGGTGTTGTAGTTTCTGTTTCTTTATGGGCTTCCATTCTGTCTGTGATTTCATTATTTTCAATGATTGGGTTTGTTTCTTTTTTGTTTTTTGTGCGAGCTTTTTTATGAGTGTAGAGAGCTTCAAAAGAGAGTGGATTACGGGTCCTTTTATTGTAAAGAAGTAAAAGTGTCTCAGAAAAACCAAGTGAACCATCCCGGCGTTCCTTTGCTGTTCTTGATATTTCTTTGATTGATGCTCTTCCACAGCGTTCTATAAAAATGTCATCAACCAGTTGGTCACCATAAGTAGAAATAAGCCTTGCAATTCCATTTAGCATATTAGCAGAGAATGACATGTATGCGCCTTCCCATGTCGCTATGATTAACTGTAGAACATGATCCAGTGTTTTTATGCCATATTTATCATGAATATTAACAAGGGTCGATACTGCACTAATCCCGGTATGTGTACCGCCTTGAGAAATGGAAAGATTATAGGACTCAACCAATGATTTTATGATTAAATACTTAGGGTTTCCGGCTTCTATATGAGCCATAAAAGTTTCATATGGAAGTAAGGGTTTTACGTAAGTTTGTTGTTCTGCAAAGATATTTGCTTCTTGTTTGTAAACTAAATCATCATAAATCATGCACCAAACAGGTGTCTCTCTGGAACCGGATACACGAGCTACTATTTCGATGGTATGCTGTCCATTAAAAACATAGTTTATTCCATCACGACGCGAAACTTTTACAGGATTAATCTGATAGAGATCAAAATGTTCAGCTGCTTTTTTAACATGGCCAATCGATATATTCCGTTGATAATCCTGATTAGATACTAAATCTTTAATACGTATCTGCTCAAAATGGACATTAGGAACAAATTTACTTATTTCGTTATCCATATCATACTTCCTCCTTTATATCCTGAAGAATATCATTTACAGTAAGCCTTAATGACTCTAACTGATTTTGTAAGTTAATACGGCCGTTCTCTGTAACTAAGTTAAAGTTAGTTCGTGTATGGGTCCTGGTTATAGAGCCAATCCATGATGGTATGGTTAGTGCCAAACTTGAAATTTCAGAATCCGGATCATATTGTGGAATCTTTTTAATTGGCAAATCTTGTTTCTGGGAACCTTTTTCTTGAGCAATAAAAATCTTTTTCCACTGCAATTCATTTTTAATTTGAGGAAAACAAATTCGTGTATTTTTTTCATTATGTAGAAAATCCCGAATCGAATAAAGGTCTTCTTTTGGAAGCCTGGACATTTCAATAATAGTCTCATGTGATACTTTTAAATCACCAGACAGGATTCTTTTGGCAACAATTTTATCTTTAAGGAAGATATTATCTATTGCATTCATATATATCATGTATTTTAATACAGTATTATGGCAAATAGAATAATCGCAGCCTATTTGTTCTGCAATCTTATACTTAAATACAGGCTTTGAAGATGTGTTTTCATCATTATTAAGCAGTAAGCTTGATGTGTCAGACTCTTCTTTATGAAAACTTACCATGGAAGTATATCGTTTACCAATAAGATATTTCCTTCGTTCATTTGTCAAATCTTTTCTTTGTAATTCTTTCTTACATATCCAATCAATTATTTCTTCCTCACAGTCAAAATCCAGCTCAATACGAAAATAAGATAACTGTTGGCTATTACAGATAAGGTACTGTTCATAGTGGTAGACAATCATACCATGCCATATGAAAATCGGCTCATTATACCCATCTTTCAAGATGGTTTTTTTTAATGAATCCAATTCTTTGTCATCTAATGGCTGTATCAAATTGAGTAATTTAAAATTAGGTTCAAACTCTATTACTTTACGTCTACCACGTCTTGAATTTCTATTCATTATCATTATTTTCCTCACTTTCCATACCAGAATTAGCATTAATATAATTGTCATTTGTGATTGGGTCTATTATCCCGAAGACAGCATAATCATTAAACCGTTCAATTTGAAGCGAATTTTTATGAACCGGCTCCATTACGCCAAAATGATCCTTCCAATTAGCAGGATAGGTTGGAGCTCTTGATTTCTTACCATTTAAATTTGCTTTTTTAGCATAAATTCTCGGAGTCTTTAAATCAAAGACATACAATTGTTCTTGACTGGATTTCTCTAATTTTCCAGTACACAAATATCGGTAATTTGGATCCCAATTTAATAAATCAAATAGTTTTCCTAAAAAAATATTAGATGAAATATGGGATGGTATGCGCCTCCTTCCAGAGGAACACCATCGGAACGCATCTTTTTGGATATCAGGACAAAGCCGTACGATTAGCTTTAAATCTTCTGGATTTATTAAAACCTGTATATAGTCAATTTGAGGAAATTGCCGCAGACATATCATATTTACATAAAAGTATTCATATCTGATGCAAATCGTGGGCTGATTTCGTTGTGTAAAATATTCACCTCGAACAACCTGATATCCAGAATAGTCAAATGAATTAGTTTTTTTAGGAATCGCAAAATTATATTGTTCATAGAATGGTTTCTGTATCAGTGCTGGCAAGTACTGGATATTCTGTTCCGTGTTCATTATCTCTCTCCATTTCTAATTCCTTTACAATTTTTTCTACCTCTTGAGTTAATTGTTCTGTTGTATAAGATTTCACATGATTACATGAAGCATAATAAGGGACAAATTCCAATCGTTCACTATATAAATCCTTAAATAAAAAATCTTGTGATGACTCAAAGTATTTTTTTCCAAACGAATTGCACCACTCGATTGGATATGCTTTTACATATTTTTTTGTTACAAACAGGTCAATATTACTTTTATTATCATATTCATCAATTGAAATAAGAATCTCTGTGTCCCTCAAATCAAAAAATAGTATACTTGTATCCAGGGTCCTATAAAACGATCCCACCATACGGTATTTGTAAGAAGCATTCCATCCGCACAATTTGTAAAGAGTAGGAATGAATGCAGACCCACTTATGAACTTAGGAATGATTTTACCCTGAATGGTATCACTCCATTTAATAGCATTACGTTCACCTTCAGTGGCCGGTTTGATTATCAATTGATATTTTCCAGGATGTATCAATATCTGTATGTAGGGACATCCACCCAAAAGCTGGATTGCAGCTAGAGAAAAGCGCAATTGGGAATGACTTAACAATAAAGCTGGAAAACGCTTGGAGTTAATAAAAATAGAATTAGTTACTTCGTAATTACTTAAATCAAAATCACCAGGATTTACTCTTAATTCCAATGGTTTAGACTGTATTTTGACAATATCATCATATACACTAATGGAGGCATTTATATAATCTTCAATTCTGAACCTCCATCTTGGATTGATTGAAACAAATCCTTTTAACATACCAATGGATATAACAAAAAGATTAGGTAAGTGGCTCTGCCTTCCGTATTTACGGTTTGTAATCATATGTTGTACCGCGATGAAAATATCTCTCGGAATGATTGCTTCATGATGGTCTCTCTGGCGATATTGATTCCTATCCTGCCTATTCCGTCTTGACTTATGATTCAAATAATTTGGTGTAAAAGTTTTTCTGGCCAACACATCTCCGCAATAACGTTCATTTTGTAAGATGGACAAGACAACGCTAGGAGACCAGCAGATGTTGCCTCTTTTACTTTTGCATTTAAGCTTAACTAATCGTTCAGATATGTCATTGCTAGATTGGCCTAGGTAGTAATCAAAAAAACAAAGTCTCACGATTCGGGCCTCTGAATGATTAACGATTAAATCATTATTCTCGTCATGATCAAATCCAAGTAATACAGGTAATAAGAAAATTCCACGTTGAAACCGCATTTCAATGGAAGCGTTCATAATCTCACTTTTTGTATGACTTTCTTCCTGAGCTAATGTAGATATAAAACTTAAACTCATTTCAGCATTTGGATTTAAGGTATATATATTTTCTGTCTCAAAAAATACTCCAATTGGTGGACTCATTGCAGCCAGGGCACGAACATATCCAATGCAGTCAACTACATTTCTCGCAAAACGTGCTACACTTTTCGTGACAATAAGGTCGAGTTTACCTGCTTCACAATCTGAAATCATCCGAAGAAAATCATCTCGATGTTTAAGCGATGTTCCAGAAATACCTTCATCTGCATATATCTCAACCAACTTCCAGTCTGGTCGGCGGTTTACCATATCATGGTAGTGATTTTTTTGTAATTCATAAGAGGACGTCTGTCTGGGATCATCTGTAGAAACCCTGGCATAAACACCTACACGTTTTATTTTTGTCTCATCATAAAAGTCTTCAGTTGAAATAGCTGGAATTACATCAAGATTATCAATACTAATACCTTTATACCGTTCACGTATTTTTGTTTTTTTTTCTTCGGTTGAAATTTGAATAGTATCGGACATATCGTAATCTGTATAAGGAGAGTTGTATAGTTATTCGGCTTATTAATATAAAACCATATGCTCCCATATACGGCTCCTTTCATATTGTTTTTTATAATATGATTATATCGTTTAAATGAAATGAATTGAATAAACAGTGAGTTTAGATGTTAACGCATAGTTGAAACAAATAAAAAAAGAACTCAAATTTAAAGAGTTCTTATGATGTACACATTTTTTATTTTTAATTTGATTTAAAAGAAAGAGTGTCTTTGACAGACTGAACAAAATTAACAAGAATTTTTTTTTCATATACATTACAGTCTTTTAATAAATCTTCAATATCAGTATGATAAGCCCGTGTATTATGATTTAAGACTAAGATATCATCACATGATACTTCTAAAACATTTGCTATATTAATTAAATTGTCTAGACTTAACTGCCGTTTCCCATTTTCGATATAACTGACATAAACAGTAGATACATCAACCAACTCAGCTAGTTGGAACTGAGTTAGATGTTTTTTCTTTCTTAATTCCTTTATACGATTTCCTATTATTTTTCGATTCACTTCATCCATCGTATTCCTCCTTTTATATTTTGGAAAGCTATATAAATATATAATAATTAGTAATTTGCTATGGTAAACCAATCCAAGAATATTTTATATAATATTACTATCTTATAATATGATTTTTTCCTTTACTGACATACTTTTGATGAGGGAGGTCAAAACGATATGTTACAGTTAATCGAGTATGAATCATATATATATAAAAACAAACCCATTTATGATATTCTAAAAAGACTTTTTGATATTATATTTTCGTTAGTAGCGCTTTATTGATTGCTGCACTATTCATTAAAATAGAAGATAATGGTGTTATGTGGAATATTTGCTTTTTAATTCTCTTTTTTTACCTTGGATTTTTACATACTAATTTAGTAAATAAAATTTTAGGAGGTTATTATGGACTTATTTGAATTTATAAAGATGGCAAGTGGAGTGGACGAAAGAAATTTACCCAAAAGTACAGCTGCATTGTGTCTGGTTGAATTAGTAGAAAATGAGGATAAGGAATTAGTCAGTAATATTAAACAGATGTTATCTTTGATTACTGCAGATATATATCTTGATTGTTTTGTTGATGGATATGATGACAATGGATATATTGAAGTGAAAATCAAATTTAACAATCCGTACTCAGCAGAATTAAAAGCTGTTTGGAACATGCTGGAACAATATAAGAAAAACATGTCAACTATGGATGTGGATATCGATGAAGATGTGGAGATAAAGGATGATTTCGAAAATATGATTGAATTGATGATCATGCCAAGAGAAACGATGGAGAAACATCCGATTTTTCTGGAATTAGCATTCCCAATTAATTTTAATCTATGTAGTAATGAACCTGGAACAGTCGCAGATTCAATTGATTTCTTCTTTAATACAAACAGCTGCTGTATTTCAGAGAATGAAGAGCTTGACATGGAACAAATGAATCGTGAAACAAACGAGTATTTACAGCAGTTAGAAGCTGAAATCAGATATAATGAAGAACTTGAAAAAGAGAAAGAAAGAGAGCAGGAAGAATTCATAAAACAACAAGCTGAACTGAAACGTATGGCTATGCAACAAGCTGAAAAATCTAATATTATTCGGGTTGGAGGCAGAAGAAATGAAGATAAAGAAGGAAATGACTAAAAGGTTATCTATTCTGCTATTAATTATTACTTTGTTCTCATTTCCTTCATATGCTGAAGAACCAGTTAAACAACAAGAGACATCCATTTCCCAGGACAAGGATGTTGAAAATATGGATATTGGTGAACTGTTAGAAGAAATAAAAAATCTAGACAAGGAAGATATTAAGAAAATAAAAGAAGAGGTTGACAAAGTTGAACTAAAAAAAGAAAAAACGGAAACGAAGAGAGTTCCTTTAAAAACACGTTTTTTTGATATGATAATTGCATGTTTCACATGGATCAAAGAACAAATATATAATCTTAGATATCCATTAATCATATTGATGATATTATTTGGCATCTTAAAATATATCCAACATAACAGGAAAGGAGGTGGAGGCAAATGGGAAGAACAAGACAAAGAGAAGCGAGACAATTACACTTAAATAATATAAAAAAGGGTGCTGAAAAAAGAGCAGATGATGACTTTAGGGATGCTCTTAAAAAAATGACAGGAATTAATGTTAATGATTCTACCGCTAGAGATATAGTAGGCGTCGGAAAAGCTGCCAGTAGAATGTCAAGTGACATGGTCAATGCAAAAATGAGAGAAGTCCAAAAGAGCATCATGAACAGCAGCTCAAATGGTGAACGATCTAATACCTTAATGAATTTTGTAGGTGTTTCAAAAATTGGATATACACTTTTAGTAAATAGTGGAACAAATATATCTAACAATGAAAAGTTCCTTCGAGATATAAAAGATGTCCCGGATAGTGTTTTCAGTAAGGATAACATCGAGGAAGTAAATAAAATATTATTAAATAATAAGGTAATAACACCAGAAAATGAACTTAAACTCGATACAGGTAATGTTTATAACAGTTTGAAAAAAATTGATAAAAAAATAAATCTATATTATCGACAAACCTCGAAAATGGAGCTTCCAAATAACCCTAAAGCACTTATAAAGAAGTTAGAAGATGCACGAAAGAGTGGCAATACAGAATTAGCAAATATAATTGAAACAAAAATTGGTATTGTCGAATCCATATATGGAAAACATGCAAGTATAAAAAGACCACAAAAACCATTTAAGTCTATGCGGCGTATGGCATCCATGAATATAAGTGATCCGGCATTCCAGGGTGCAAATTCCTTGATCTATTATAAATCTGTTACAAAAACGCTTGTTAGAACAAGCAGTATTTATTATAAAGGTCTGGCGAAAGGACTTATAAAGACGGGTGATTTCGCATTGACAGGGACCGCAAATGTTTTAAATAAAGTAGGACTGCAAGGAATGTCTAATGGCGTGATGGCAGCAAGGAATGTTGCCGCAAATGTCGGTAATGGTAAATATTATAGGAAAGCCATGACCAAGCTTATCAATCCGCCTGATAAAGGAATCAAAGGTGCTGTAGGAAATTTCATAATAAACCCAATTAAAAGCACAAAAGATATGAAAATGAGTTTTAGAAATACGATGGAAAAACTCCCAGGAAATACAGTCCATGGAGTAAGGGTGGTCGGATCAAAAACAGGTAAAGTCATAGCAAGAGGAGCTGGTGCAGCTGGAAGGGCAGTTGGAAAAACAAGTGCATATAAGGTTGTTGCAGGTTCTGCGTCCAGGGTTTACACACGTGTAGCGAGTTCAAGAATTGGGAAAGCAACTGCTCGTATTGGAAAGGCTGGAGGAAGGGTTGTAAGAAAGGTATTACGAGGTGGTAAAAAACTTACTGGGATTATTACATCGCCATTCAAATTAATTGGAAAGAGTATTTTAAAAGGTTTCAATGTAATAAACCTTCTTCTGAAAAAGGTCCTACTAATAGTTGGTGGTGGTGCTGCAGCAATCGCAATCTTTTCAACAGTGGTTGTTCTTATCATTGTTTCATTAACCGCGATTGGAGATGCTGTTAGTACTTCGTTGGAAAAATTCAAGACAGAAACGACTATGGGTGCTACCTATGACAAGTTATTGGAAAAAGAAAGGGAGTTTAATTCGGCCGTAGCCAATTTGGTAAATGAGCCTATACCTGCTGGATATGCAGAAAAGGGAATTAAAGAATGGACAAATTACAATATACATTACATAGGCGCTGATGGAAAAGAAATGTACGGCTCATATAACTATGATTCAGGAATTATCATAGGTGACGGCAGCTTTGCAATAACGGTTAACAGCACAAGTGACAGAATATGGACATTCTTAAAACAGATGGGCTGGAATGACTATGCAATCGCTGGCATTATGGGAAATATCATGAATGAATGCAGTATGAATCATACATTAAATTCAAGTGTGGATGTTGGTATAGTACAGTGGACAGGTTCAAGAAGAACCGCTTTTATGAATTGGGCAGCAACCCATGGAGGATGGAATAATCTTGACACACAGTTAAGATACTTATTTGTTGAACCATCGTACAAAAACAAAGTCAATATTATGGGAAACACAAACTGGTCAAGCATCAATGCAGCAACTGACTATTTCATTGATAACTACGAAATGTATAAAAATTACCAGACTGATACAAAGGAAAGAGGCGAGAGGAGAAGTGCCGCAAAATCCTATTATGATTATTATACAAGTAATTCCGAATTTGCTGATATCGAACCGGATGAGACGCTCATTGCAGATGTGGGTGCAAGTGGAGGAGAAGCCGCACCAGATATCGAAAATGCTGATGCAGGGTTATCTACATACAGTTCAAGCACCATCAAGGGAATCTTATCAATGGCTGCGATATATATAGACCAGGATTTTAAGAAGTATGGTTCTTATACGGATAACCTTTCTATATTTAATGACAGTGTTTATAAGGACTACTGTGCTAAATTATATGATTCGACTCATATTATTGGATTAGATCAAACAGAACCGGTTATATATTACTGTCCTTCATATTCAGCAGAAATACCTGAACCGGATTATCATGTGGCGGGTGAATCATGTAATAATAAAATTCCTGGAGGAAGTTCATATACAGATTGGTTAAATTCAGGAACAGGCCCAGACCGAAAATTCAGCTTATCCATGTCAATGGAGGAAGATTCATATGAGACAGAGGATAGTGATGGAAATACAGAGACACACTATTATGACAAATATACAGTACTAGAACATGGACCACATGGCGCGGTGTATTATACATACGATAGAGATGATGACGATAGAGTACAGACAGCAAGAGATGCCCGTGAAGGGTTTTTAGAAACAGGATGTAAGAATTATACGTGGGAAGTAACAGATAAAGGAGAAGGGTACACAAGTTATGTTTATGTATGCCATTGTGATGAATGTAAAGGACATATTGATGGAAATGCCTATGTTTTTATTTCAAATATTTATGATCCAACTGAAGAAAATACCATAAATAATTCTTCAGAAGAGAGTGATAGCGAAGGAGAAAATACAGAAACAGAAGATACGGAAACAGAAGATAATACGGGTACCACAACATCATCAGGCAACGATTCTTTTAATAATGTGGATAAGAAAGATGCCGAAACCAGATTTAGCATGTATGCGCTGGATAAATATGCCACAGCATTTGATGCACCTTCTGGATCAAACGTAATTGGAACTGCAAAATGTCCAAATGCATCGTGTTCAACAAATATTGTAGACGAATATTCAATACCATCCACATCTGTTGTTTTAAATGAAGATGATAATCCTGTATGTTCAGTTTGTCAGACAGAAATTACAAACTATACTGAATTAAAGAAGGGCCGGGAAGGAGACCAGGAATCAGTAGACCAAGCAAATGCAACTGAAAATAGGGCTGCAGAAAAAGCAATCATGGAAGAACTGACCGGAAAACCAATTGCTATTAAAGACTGGTGGAATAATGATAACTGGTTCACAAACACTTTCTCGACATCTAAAACTTATTTCAGATTATTTTCTGAAGAAGAAAGCTTTGATACGCTTGAAAAGCCAGATGTTGATGCAGAGGATCGGAATGTAGTGAATGCAGGAAACTCCACTCCATATTGGTTTAATGCATATACCAGCAGTAGCGGAAGGAATGTCGACTTTGAAAAACATGGATGGGATGAAGACAGCATCACTCTCGTAAGGCTATTGATGGCAGGAGACTGGCTTGAATTATATGGAATACAAGATTTCGGTGGAGTAACGGGAGCGCCTTTAACGGACGCACAGTTAGCGCAATTAATTTCAAATACTCCGGAATGGAAAAATTTATGTTCAGATCGAAAAGCCATCATATATGCAGCCCAATCATTTCAGGAGAATGTGGCAAAACGATTTAATACCAAATATGTATATGGAGCAAATCATGGACCACTTAAAACAATAAGTAGCTTAACAGCAGCCGATGCTTTCGATTGTTCATCTTATGTGAGTACGATTTTATATAATGCAGGAATGTATTATGGAGAATGCTTAAGCACATCCGGCTTTACTTCAAGCAGCCAGTTTAGGGTTATTTCATACGCAGAATTGCTTCCAGGAGATATCTTGGTAAAAGGTGGGAAACATGTGGTCCTATATATGGGTGGAGGAAAGATTTCACATGCATCAACCTCAAGTAAGCCATTAAAAGACACATATAATGTACCAGGTCTCCAGTATTACATAAACCAAGGATTTACGGCAATGAGATCTGTTAATATAAGGGAAAATATATATGATTATGAAACTGAAGATGGAACAAATGATGAATACGATAATAACATAATAAATGAAGAACAACCAGAATCATAGAGGAGGGATTGAATGAAAAAATACAAAAAAATAGTACCTGTGATTGGATTGATGTTTATGCTATCATGTGCAAATATTAGTTATGCAACAGAAATCGATGCTTCGCAGATTACTAATGAAGTAAGTACTTCTAATGACTCAACAGAGTCATTAGAAGAGTCTTTTGGAGTTAATAATAATCCAGATGACATATTTTCTAACTATACAGAAATCGGAATGGTGGATGAAAATGGTAATACACTAGTATTTATTAATGGTGACCGCCACATATTCTACGATGAAACGTATGATTTATACTATGATGAAAATGGAACTGTAAGTAAAGAGGAAGTAGTTAAATTAGGAATCATAGCAGATGAAGGAACTATCGTTGAAACTTTACCAGAGGCAAAAGCTGTTCGGCTAAATATATCAGTTGATTTTGATAACTTTGAGGTTAATGAAAGTACTCTATATGATATATACGTAATGGTCACAGGAGAGCCGCGTTATGTAAATGAAGAAGAATTAACAGAGGAATATGCAAACATTCTGTTATCAAGGTCAAATAATTTTACTGCTAGCACAACTATCGATGTTACCGATAAGATATTCATCATGACAGCATATGTCGGAAATGATGAAGTAAACGCATATAGATTATCTATAGACGAAGAAGAATATGGCTATAAGGAATTTGATTCTACAATGGATATGTATGATGTTGAATTACATGTAACATTGCCAGAGGAATCAATAACCGATACAAATCTGGCTCCTTCCTTATCTGATACTGATAAAAAATATATTGATGGAAGCTACGGAGAATCACGTAGGGCAGAAATCAAGGAATCATTGGAACAGGAATCGAATCCTGAAGAGCCGGTTAAACCAGAAGAAAAAGAAACAAATATGGCTGGCATAATCATACTTATAAGTATAATCGCAATCATATCTGTAGCCGGAATAGGAATATATCTATGGAGGAAGAAAATAGAAGAGGATTAAAAAAAGAGGCTAATGCCTCTTTTTTAGTCCCAATTTTTAAAGCTTTTAAGAATCAGATAATATTCACCATTCATTTCACTCATTTCTTTTGCTTCTTCGCTTGGATTAACATCCGGATGGTATTTTACCATCATTTTCTTATATTGCTTATTCAATTGTTCTTTTGTAAATTTATCATTTTCAAATCCATAAAAGTCAAAGGCAGCTTTTATTTTTTCATTTTTAATTCTCTCAACTATATCATTATTGTCATTTGAAGGATCTGTTTGTTCCATTTGATTTATATAATAACCTTTAATTATTCCAGGGCGTTCCTTCAGTATCTTTTCACGTGCCTTTGCAGATTTTTTGGCTTCTCGTTCTTCCTTTTTACGTTTTCGTTCCTCAAGTACTTCTAGACCGCTTAAACGCTCCTTATGTGGCCTTCCGTGGCTGGTTTCAACGGAATACATCCAGTCATTATAAGCATCTATACGTGCGACAATGGACCAGGATGAAATTTCTATGGCCGTACCTAAAACAAGAGCAGGAATTACCAGGTAGAAGATTGCCAATATCAATAAAGCAATGATGAATTCGAGGAGTGCGACTAATATATTTGCAGGAAACCCAGGATGAAAGGCACTGAATTTAGTATCAACCAGTTCTCCAAGATATAATGGAATACTGGTATATTTCATACCAAATAAACTCAGATCTTTAAATAAATATATGATTAATAAAATAGCTGGTATATAAATAAAATATCGTAACATCAATAAGCCAAAGTATTTTAATAATAGACCTGCTCGCTCTAAACAACTATACGAATCTTTTCTTTTCATATCATTACCCTTCAAAATATATTAGTTTCACTTATATTGTAATTACAATTTTAAAATTGTCAACCATTTTAGATATCCCTATCCTGATTTTTTGATTTCTCTTTTAATTCTTTACCAATCGAAATTAAGTCATCAATGAGATTGATAATAGGTTCCTTATCATCCTCATTTTGAGCAGCAATACCTTCAATCAAATTATCATACGTCTTACATTTCTCTTTGACTTCCTCAAGTGGCCCAATTTCACGTTCCATTTCATCCAAAGCTTCTGCCTTAATCTGGTATTTTTCGTAGAACTCCTTTTTCGTTTCGCTGACTGCATTCTTAATTAACTGCTCTGAATTAAGTTTCAACCGTTTTTCTTTATCTTCAAGTGCCATGATTTTTAAATTGCTATCTTTATATAGTTCATTTGCTCGCAAACGATATTGATTTGCTGTTTCTTGTTCTTTTACAAGTGGTAATTCCTTGGTTAATGTATTATTAAGTGCAGTATAGTATCGTTTTATATCCTGATGACGTGCTTTTGAATATTTGATTCCACGGTCCAGGTCATGTTCCTGTTTCATTAACTTTCCATAAGAGTCTTGAAGTTCAATCATTTTTTGGCGGCTTCTGACATAATATCGAGAATTCAGATGGCCTTTATCATCGATTGGTATAACAATTGCATGGCAATGCACATTCCCAGGTTCATCAGCATGATACATGACAGATATAACATTGTCTCCATATTTTTCTGGATTGGCATTGAATTCCTTCCGAAGCCATTCAACATTATTTTTTTTCCAATCTTCCAAATCAATTTTTTCTTGTTCTTCTCTTGAAAAAGTTGTTACAACCTCAAACGCATATACAGCATTAGAACGTATTTTTTTATCCTCACCATAACCAAGGGTTTTCATCCGTTCATTAAAAGCCTCTTCATATGTTTTGCCATCAAGCTTTACTAATTCATCATTCAAATACGACATTTCCGGGTCTGCATTCAGTACATCTATTTTACGATAGTTATGTTTATATTTAGCAACCAACTGATTTGTATTTTTAATTTTTTCAAGTGTCATAAAACAATATCCCATTTTTGTTCCCTCCTATCATTTATAGGATGTAGTAAAAAAAAAGAAGATAACTGTTATTGCGTATATACAAAAACTATTGAGGTTAGAAGGATTGATGATTTATGTTGTTTCCATATAATCTTCTGACCATAATATTAGTAATTATGAGTGAAGCACTAATTTAATCATTGGGTTTTCAACACATAATTAAATTAAAAGGAGAGATGTGTATGAAAATATCTAGAACACTAAAAAATCAAATTATTGAGTATGTAAAAGAATATGCAAACCGTGTCAATCAAAGTAAAAAACCAGTGGAAACAATTAATGCTTTTGACGCAAAAGCGGCAGCAGATGCGGTAATACATGCTTTAAAGAATAAACAGCAATTTGGAAGTGAAGAAGCAGATACAATTGAAAATCCAGAGTTTCATGGATATCTTGTCAAGTTCTTTTATGAAAAACTGCCTATTAATTACTTGGCTTTAAAAAGGAATATTGGATATTATGAAGCAAAAAGTTTATTGATAGACAAAGGCACCGATTTCTTTCCGGAACTTCATGGATTAAGAAACAAATATTATAAAAATAAGAGTAATGATTACCCGGCAACTGACAATCAAATAAAATATATCGTTAGTTATGATGTTATATTGGACCATGCAAATGAATTATCAGGAAGAGAGGCGTCACTTATCATTTCCTGCCTAAGGAATCCAAATAAGACTAAACCGGCTTATTATAGTTACTATATTAAAGGTCCTGTAGTTAACAAAATGAAGATTGCAACATAATGACTATATTAAAGTGAGAAAGGCTGGAGGATTATGTTTGATAAAGAATTTCTATTAAAAATGTTAGAGATGAGTCAAAATTACTATTATACACAGATTTTTCAAAAAATGCTGGATGAATATAACAATAATGAACCATTGATTGCTTTCATGAAAAATAATGGTGTATATGACTGTACCTCGGAAAGTGATATAACATACCATTTCGCTTATGATTATTATATGAATAAAATCCATCTTCAGGTTATACAACATGATGGGTCAATCCTGCTTGAATGTGCATTTGAAAAATCAGAAGAACTTGATGAGGTTTTTGAGAAAAATAGTGACTTGGAAATCAGAATATGCAGTGTTTGTGGCAAACCAATTACAGAAGGATATACCAACAATGATGGTGATTTCTATTATTGCTCTGATTCTGAATTCGAAAACTATATGGATTTAACATATGGAGAAGGAAAATGGCGTCCGGAAGAAACCGGATTGAAAAACTGGTGTTATGAATACTTAGAAGATGACGATGAGTGGTATCCACAGTCATCTTATTATACAGATTTCTGTTAAATGGATTAACGATATAAAAATAATAATACAAAATAAGCAGACTTATTGAATAAGAAAGAGCGAAAGCTCTTTTTTTAGTACCTTTATTCATAGGAAAAGCAAAAAGTCATCTATCATACTACTTCTAGGTGGGAGCCTAGAAAACGTAAACAAATTTAAATTAGGAGGTTACTATGGTTAACAAATTTAGAAGTAAGTTATCAGGTTTATTAGCTGGACTTATGGTTGTTTCTTCGCTAAGTGCCACAACAACCTTACAGGTTATAGCGGATGAAACTGATACTGGCACATCAGCACAAACAGTAGAAGTGAATGGATTTACATTAGAACGAGAGGATGAGGCATCTCAATGGACTGTTGTTGCTTTTGATGGTTCTACAACAGAAGCTATCATACCTGATGCTGTTAAGTCGGATGGTACAGTTATTGACAATCCTGAAAAGGTGGTTCCGGAAAGCGTAATGTACATTGAGGAATCTGTCTTTGACGAGATGGCAAATGTTGAAAGTTTGAAATTACCAAAATATTTGAAGAAGATTTTAAAAGATGGTGATGGCAGCTCAACATCTCAAACTTTAAGCAAGTTAACATCCCTTAATTCATTTGAAAGTAATAATGAAGGAAATATGTTTTATACATTTGATGGAGCTTTATATGCAGGGAAAAAAATCATTAGCTATCCGCAACAGAAAACTGGTGATTATGAAATTAAAGATGGAACAACAGCAGCTGATGAATTGGCTTTTATGAATGCAAATATTGGTACATTAACAATTCCAGATGGGTTTGTGGTCGACAATCAAAAAGTAGATTCGAATGGTAGGGACTATTACAGATATACATTCTTATCAGCTGAAATAGACCAATTTGATGGATATAATTGTAAGGAGGGTTCCCTTTTTTCAGATAATGGGAAAAGACTAATTGCTTATGGAAAAAATTCAAATGCAGATCTTTCAGGCATAACATCTGCTAATCCATATGCATTCCGGACCGAAGAACAGCTTGAGTCGGTGAAAGAAAACTGTAATATGCCTGAATCTATCATAAAAACAGTCCCATTTTCATTTTATAGCGGAGAATCAAACGGAAGTGAGTTCCAGACAAGATATTTTAATATTGATGGGAAGACGGCCTATTGCTATAATCATGGAAAATTAAATCCAGAGACAGTTGGTAATTTATCTGATTACGATGAGACGATATCAGATAATGAGACAAGACGGGAAGTAAAAGCTATTTTATTTGCGGGCTATCCAAATGATGCATATGACCTAGTTGACTATACCGGTGTAGATGTAGAAGCCGCTAAAAACATTACAGGTGCTCTGGTTTGGGAAGCAGTTGATGGTGTGGGATTTGATATGGATGCAATTTATGGAATTGTGGATATTTCTGCTGCAGAACAATATGTGGAATTATTCCGGGAAAAAGTAGCCCAAGTAAGTGATTCTGAATTACAGGATTTTGAACTTAAGTTTTACACACCAAAAGGAAATGTACAAGGTCTTGTTGTTATTAATAAAATATCAAGACCCGAACCGATTGAGAAACCATCCATAATTATATCAAAACAGGATATTACAACCAAAGAAGAACTCCCTGGCGCAAGCTTGAAAATCACAAAGGATGAAGTAATAATCGACGAATGGGTATCCACTTCTGAAAAACATGAAATCAAAGATTTAGAAGATGGAACCTATATTTTAACCGAGATTACAGCACCAGATGGATATGAGGTAGCAGAATCAATTACATTCACAGTAGAAAATGGTAAAGTATCCTCCAGAGAAATCATCATGTATGATGCGCCGATTAGTGAAAACATCATTATTAGCAAACAGGATGCAACTACAAAAAAAGAACTTCCAGGAGCAAAACTCGAATTATTTAAGGATGGAGTAATGATTGATACCTGGATCTCAACAACAGAGGTACATGTTATAGCAAGTCCATCTGATGGAACATATGTATTAAAAGAAGTAACAGCACCAAAAGGTTATGAAATAGCAGAAAGTATTACTTTCGAAGTAAAAGATGGCAAGGTATCGCCAAATCCGATTGTCATGTATGACCATGCAAAAGTCGAAGAAACCACAAAGGGACATAATGGAGGCTGGTCTGGTGGAGATGATACACCGCCTTCAACAGAACCAACAAAGACTCCAGTAACAGAAATTAATGATGAACCAACAACAGAAGTACCAACTGGTGAGAGAGTACAGACTCCTGTAACTGGTGATATCGGCAGTGTAGTTGAAATCATTATGATGCTATTGGTAGCTGGCGGAATGGGAACTTTCGCATTATATAAATTCAGGAAAAAAGATGAATAATTAGAGCGGCAGTAATGCCGCTTTTTTATTTTATCAAGAAATATTCATTCACATACTATTTGTGTATACGAGATGCATGGAGATTATAAAAAAGATAAAAGGAGGATGTCCATCGTTCTTTCCATGCGGAAATGAGCTCATGACTCATAGATGGACGAAAAAATTATGCGCATAAGAATTAAATTAATCAGTATCTTTTTAGGTTTAGGGATTGCATCTGCAGTCGCATTTGCTGGATTCGCCGGAACCAATAATCAGGGTGGCGGAGACGATTACGAATTCGATGTTGATATCGAAACAGAAGCACCAACTGAAGAAGAAACCGAGCCTGAAACAGAAGCTCCAACTGAGCCTGAAACAGAAGCTCCTACAGAGGAATCAACTGAACCTGAAACGGAAGCTCCTACTGAGCCAGAAGAAACAACACCAGAAGAAACTACTCCTGCCGAAACAACCGTTCCTGAAACAACGGTTCCAGAAACAACAGTACCAGAAACAACTGTCCCAGAGACCACACCTGCTGAAACTACAACAGCAGAAACAACGGCAGTAGAAACTACTCCTGTTGAGACAACCGTTCCTGAAACAACTGTCCCTGAGACAACAAAGTCAAAGGACCGCGACCATGATAATGATCACAATCGGAGATGGGATGATAGAGATTCCAATAATGGACCTGGCGTTGAGACAATCGAAGAACTGATTGTTGAAACGATTCCGGAAACCATTGTAGAAACCATTCCAGAGACTGTACCGGAAGCTGTTATTCCGAAAACCAGTGATATGACAAAGGTTATGGATGCTTTAAAGCTTTCTGCCATAATTATCGTAATTTTAGGCGGAACATTTGTATTAGTTGCAAACAAACGCCGTAAGTAAATCAGAACATAAAAAAAGGGCTGCACTCGCAGCTCTTTTTCTATTCTTTAACATAGCCTGGAAGTAATGTAGAACTAATCATATTCTGATCATTTAGGACATCTACATACTTCAACCCATCGCTCATCAACACTGTATTCCAGGCATGCCCGCCACCATTATAAGTTCCAGCCTCTAAGGTTGCTTTGATACCATTCATGGAACATAGTTGATATACTGCCATTGAAAATCCCTTACATATTGTTGGATTACCACTGTAAAATCCATAATAACTTCTAAGCATCTCGTCATCGGTTGCTTTGCCGTGAAGGGAATAATCATATTTTAAATTGGATTTAACCCAATTAAAAATGTTATAAGCAGTAGTATCCATATCTGGACCTGCAAGCTGTGCAGCAATTGACTGAGCTTTGTACACCTCATTTAAATAGTTCTCAATTTTGGTATCCATATCTCCTGTATTGCAGAATGCTACAACATAATTAGCAGAACCGCTCGTGCGATAAGCGGATAAACGAAAATCATAGGTAAATCCATAGGCATAGTTAAAATAGTCTCTGAATGCCCAGCAGGACTGATAGTCTCCAGTATATACAATAATGGGACTGCTCGAATATTTATTTGCCTCAATTTTATCAAATGCATCATATACATATTGATCAAACTCAGGATGTTCTGTCACTTTATAAATATTCCGCATCTGTTGTGATAAGCCAACATTATTTGCACTTACAACAATTGCCGATGGCCCAGCAAACGTCAGAGTCGTTTGAGAACCCATCTGCACTGCTAACATTAGTGCTGCAAGTGCTACAAGTGATTTCTTCATAATTATTCCCTTTCTCTTGACAATTTTATTTTACATAAGTATTATGGGAGTATTTTTTATTAATGACAACCAAAAAAGTGAAAAAATTGAAAAATATGTTTTTTTTAATGTAATCAGAATCTAATACAAAAATAAATTCTGTATTTGTGACGAATAATGCTTCATCTATCATATTAAGTGAGAATGAAAATTAGTAAGGAGAAGCAAATGAAAAAATATATCATAAAAATCATAATTGCTATTTTTATATTTATCTGTTTGGCTATTGTAATACGATATGTATCATCAGTCATTATATCAACCAAAAAATATAATGATTTAAAAAAAGAAGTTGTTATAGAGGAAACGGTCCCAATTAGTCCATCCATAAAAGAAACTCAAGACTTAATCATCCAAACAGAAGAAACACAAGAAACTGAAACCAAGACACTTGAAGAAACAAATACAACAGAAGAAATAAAAACAATCGAGGAAACAAAAGGAGTAATTCAGGCAGAAACGGTTACCGAATATACTTCACTTAGTCAGTATATGAACCATATGCCAGCACTTGAAATTGACCATGCATCATTAAGTACAATTAATAGTGATTATAAAGGCTGGTTAAATATCCCGGATACAAATATTTCTTATCCAGTGCCACAAGGCCCAGATAATGAATTTTATCTACATAAACTTTTTGAAAATAAACAATATGAATATGCCGGTTCATTATTTATTGATGCTTATTCTGCAAAAATGGTGAATCAGGACAATCTGATTATATATGGTCACAATATGAAAAATGGAAGTATGTTTGGCACATTAAAAAAATTCAAAACGAAATCATATTTTGATTCACATCCATATATTGAATTTTATACTCCAGATGAAAAACGAGTTTATTTAATTTTTTCAGTACGAACTGTATCATCTAATATTAATAATTTAGATTATGCATTGGAAGGATTTGATGTACAGAATTATATAAACAAAGCGATTTCAGCATCTGAACAGAGTCGTAATATTGATACAAATCAAAATGGATTTGAAAACAGCCTATATAAACAAATCATAACTTTATCTACTTGTGTTGGTGATACATCCAAACGGTTAATTGTAAATGGAATAAGAATAAAATAATAGAAGGGACAATTACAGTCTCTTCTTTTTGTATACATCATACTATTATTATAAATATGACGGAGGTAATAATAATGAAACAGGATTTTAAATGGAATGAAAGGAAAAGAATCTGGTGTGGCCTTCCATGGACGTTCACAAAATATGGAATGAATGATGACCGTATTTTTGTAAGAAAAGGCTTTTTGAACATCAAGGAAATGGAGGTAAGGTTATATCGAATTCTAAATATCAGCATTTCCAGAAGTTTTATACAGAGGATTTTCGGACTAGGTACAATACATATCGACTCTACAGACCATGATTTAAAATGTTTTGAGTTAAAAAATATAAAACATAGTGAAGAAATAAAAGAAATGATATCGGAATCTGTGGAGGAGGAAAGAAGCAGGAATCGTGTGAGCTCAAGAGAATTTATGTCTGGCTCGGGTGAAGGTGATGATATGGAAGATTTGGATGACGATATATAATTACAACATGCCTGTAAATAGAATCTTGTAAATTCAGGGCAGTTTTCACTTATTTCAACTATAAATCAGTCATTATATATTTAGAAAATAATAAAGGAGAGTAATCTATGAAAAACAAATTATTAAAGATTGCATTGTGTTGCATGGCACTTGGTACAATGGCAATACCAGCATATGCGGCAGAGGAAGTTAAATCAGTATATGTTTCAATCGTTCCAGATGATGACCAGACATTCAGTCCTGGCGAGGTCGAAGCGGGTATGGAACCAACTGTGGATTCAGGCTGCTATTATGTAGACGAGTATGACACAAGTAAGAGTTCCTATACACCAAAAACATCTTATACTTACACAATCACTATCTTGCCAGAAAGTGGATATAAATTTACAAACAATACAAAGGTAAGTGTTTATGGTGCAACAAACGTTACCGTCAAATCAAGGTCTTCAAGCAAGATTGAGATAAAAGCAAAAACGTATCCTTTCTATGTCCTCTCAGAGCCGACTAATATTGTGATTGATGAATCAGAGAAAGAGGCAACCTGGGATAAAGTCGAACATGCAAATAAATATAATGTAGAAATTTATTATACAAACAAATCAGGTGATGAAAAGCAGACAAAGAAGTCAACGAAGAAAGCATCCATTGATTTGTCCGGTTACCTTGGTAAATATGAGGATGTGCGTATTTCAGTACAGGCCGTAAAGGGAACATCTGATGGAGATGATTTCATCAGTAATTCTGATTATGTTTTTGCAGATGGATCCACAGATGAGGATATGTCAGAAGAAGAGTATATTTTTGATATTCCAACATCAGCATCTGATGGAAGTAAGACTTCTTCAACAAATTCATCCAATCACTCTTCATCTAATGGGCCATCAAGTAATTCGTCCTCAGGCCCATCGGTAGGACCTTCTTCTAATACATCGGATGGATGGCATGGTAGTGGTGACAATTGGTACTACTCAAAAGATGGTAAGAAGATTGTAGGATGGTTAGGCCTCAATAATGACTGGTATCTACTTGATTCTAATGGGAATATGAAATATGGATGGCAGTATGTAGATAACAACTGGTTTTATATGAATACAGCCCATGATGGAAGTTTCGGTAAGATGCTGGTAGGCTGGCAGAACATTAATGGAAAATGGTATTATCTAAATACAGCCCATGATGGTACATATGGAGCAATGTATTCAAATAGAACAACTCCAGATGGATTTAAAGTTGGAGCAGATGGAGCATGGATTCAATAAAAAAATATAAGCTGAGCATTTAAGCTCAGCTTTTTATTTCTGCATTTTTTAGAATTTCTGTCATTTCGTATACCTTCGGCCTACCTTTGAACTCCAAATCTCCACGATAGCCTATTTTGATTTTTGATAAGCTCAAAGAAGCTAAACGAAAATTAAAGTCTTCAGGTATTAAATTATCTATATAATAATACCAATTATCTTTCGAGTAGCGCGGTTTCAACTCAAGCACAATATAATCTTCTGGAATAAATTTGGGATATTCTTTTAGTTTTTTATCGGAACTAATATATTTTCCACCCTCATTGCAAATTGTTAATTTTATGTACTGTATCATATCTGATATTGTTAAACAAAACCAGCTTTCACGGCCATCATAAGCAATGATTTTCCCATCTCTAATAATCGATTCATAATTTTCTTTTTTTGTATAATGATACACTTTTTTTGGTATGTGAATTGATTTTATATATGGCATAATTTTTATCCTTTTTGTTAATACCACTTAAATATATATTATATCTAATATTCTGGAATTAGCAAGAAAAAAAGAGGCTGCTTAAGTAGCAGTCTCTTTAAACTTGTTTAATATTAATGTTTCCGTAGAAAAGCCAGCGGCTCCTGCATGTCCACCTCCACCATATAAGCCAGCAATAGCAGCACAATCAACATCAGACTTTGATGAATATAGAGTGTAGACATAGTGTTCTCCGTTATATACAAATGCAACGCATAATGGATAATCGTCATATGCCTTACCAAATACCCACGAATTTGTTTTTAAGTTTAAGGCAAAACATGGAATTCCATTGATTTCTGAAATAAAACCATAGTGATTACGGTACCAGGTATTTTGTTCGTCAACATAGTTCTTTAACAAACGGCCGTTCTTTATTGTCTGGTCCATACGTTTTCCCGACCGTTGGCCATCATAAATCACATCATACCAAAATGAGCTGAGCGGCGAACTGTCTTCTGAATCCACGCCCAATTTAAAAAATGTGGTTTCATCTCCATATTTAAATTGCCAGCAATCATAATCACTTACCAACTCGATTGGATGTGGGATGGCAAGACCTTTTTCAATCTCCGATTTGTGAAAGAATTTGTATGTCAATAAGGCGCCACTTTCACCTTCCCTAACAATACCAGGAATGGCTTTGAACTCCGGATACCTATCTAACAGCGCTATTGAGGTCTTGTGATGATCAATCCAGATCAGATTACAATTATGATTTAAAATTTCCTTTAGAGCGTTAATATTTGTCCCACTAAATGAATAGTCTACAAAGTATACCGTTTCACCCTCATTTATCTTATGTACAGGGATTGGTGTAACATAATCGATTTCAATATAATCATCTTGGTTATAATCCTTTGTTTCTGAAGCTACAATAGCAGCAGAACAATATCCGTCCATATCATTATGATGGAAACATTTCATAGTAGTTTCTCCTCTTCACATTATTTACATAAAATATGTTTGGATTTCTGCCATAATAAAAGGAAAAGGAGTTTTTATGGGTGAGTTAATAAAACTAATCAAAGGAGATTATACGGTTCCAGATATACTCAAAGTTCCATATTTGGATTACAAGAAGCGTACAAAAGATTTATATGGTGACTCTTATGGATGTGATTTGCAGGATTCTTATTATAAAGTAATACATAAATCTGTTTTTTCAGATTATTATGAGATGTCAAGAAGGAACGCAAGATTTAGGACAATACTTGGACTGCTTTTATTGACAATAGTATTGTTATCATGTTTACCATTAGGATATATCATAGCAACATCCATGCCGGGTGCATTGGATAAAAGGACTGGGACTATATCAGGAGATTCTGTTATCTACTTTGAGGGAACAAAAAAGACAATATCCATTGATGAACTCGGCATTCATCCTAATGAGGTATCACAAGGTGAACATATTACGTTGTATTTTGATAAAGGTGGTGTAATTACTGCCATTACAGAGAATCAGCGAACAAGTACCAATAAAAAGATTGCGAGTATATTATTATTAATAATCGTTTCACCAATTATTGTTGCAGTGATTTTACATGGAGGATCCATGAGGTTCAACTTAGGTGCACTTGCCCAATCAACCTATAGATTTGTAAAAGAGGACGGAAAAATAAAAATGGAAAATCTCTGCATTCCTCACAGCGAAAGAGAATTTGATAAGGGAAGAAGAACGAATGCTAAGTATCTGGAAAAGATATATAAATATAAATCATATAAAAATAAATTCACATGTATTCAATGTCAATTATATGATTCTGTAAGTAAAAAGTCATATCGCGAAAAAGTCTGGATATTAAATACAGAGCCTATGTATCAAACCATACTAAAAATAAAAAGGTGAGATTTATGCTTATTATTATCTCTGTTGTTTTAATTACATTAATAATAATTTTGTATACCTCGTTTTATTTTTCGTGTTTACATACATTTGGATTATTGGAGTCAGAAGATCATGTTGATTTTCCTTGGAAAAGATTGTTAGTTATTATCTTTTCAATGATTTTATTTGCCCTAATCAATTCATTGTCAACAATTACATTTCTTGCGTTTGCTTTATTCATTGTATCTAGCATTATCTGGATATTTTTGTTGATAATCTATTTATCTGAAGGCTATTTTTTTGGAAATTTCCTGTTAGCATTTTTGTTGGCTATGTGTTTCCATAGTTGTATTTTATTTATATTCTTCATATAATAGTGGTATTCTTTAAAATAGAAAAGAGGAAATTATGTCTTATTCCAATATTAATAGAAAACTATTGAAACGCTGTATTGAAAAAAGGGCAAAAGAGTTAAATATTATAATAGAAAAAGATATTGATGAACTTCTGGATAAATACGAAAACATGGGAAATAGAAAAAATATATCAACCCAATTTCTAATGCTCAAAGAAACTTTTACTAGAGAGTTATCGGCAAGTCTGAATTGGAATAAAACTATTGTTCTAAATCCAGAATGGGCTATTCAGCTGGTTTTAGATAATGAAAATGCTGAGAGTGCATTTTTAATTACGCTGGGTCATGAAATAACCCACATTGATGGCGATTTTCCTAATATAAAGCTTACAAGGAATGATAAGAAGTTCGTTAATTGGGTAAATGAAGTCCATTATTGACTCAAAATAGTATAAAAACACAGTTATTTATATTATAATCTTACATAATAACTACATAGGTCGAAAAAAAGAGAAATGTATGTTCCATTCGAAGACTTCCTTCTTAATTCAATTGGTGAAAAAATTAGTTTTCGAGCTTAACATGCTTTGACCATGAAACGGTCCATTTAAAGACTTCCTTCAAGAATATGCAAATAATTTTATGAAAAAATAGTCTTTAAGCTTACCGTATAAAAAAGATGCTAATTCGTTAGTATCTTTTTTTATATATTTAAATATCTTACATACTACAATCGTAAACAAAATTCACGACCATATGGAGGTAATTATGAATTCAAATCTAAATGAAATCCTTTTAAATAGAAAAAACCTTATTTCTGTTAACCCAGCTACCGATTCTGTAGATTCATTCGAGAAATATCTGATTGCAGCCACAGCTTCAAAAAACCTTGAAAGTCTTGGTTTCCGGTATACACATGATTTGATCAAAAAATTAAGAGAATCATCAGTTGAGGAAATTTTAAAAATTGAAGAACAGATTTTAAGCAATATTGAGAGCCGCTTGGGAGCAGATGTTACATATAAACCAATGTATCCAGGATTTCCGGACACGGTCATGGAAAAATCAGATTTTGAATTATATCTTGATGCTATGATCTATGCAGAATCAGGATTTGCTGAGATGCCACTGGAATATAAAATGTTCAAAGAGGATGAGAAGGATAAGTTATTGGATGTTTCAAAATCCATCCAACAGTTAAAAACAATCAGCGTGGGAGATGAGAACGATATCAATAATGTCATGGCAAACCTCATGGCATCTCCAGTTGCCTTTTCACAGAATGACAAGGACGACATCATGACTGCTGTAGCCGAGATGGAGAATTTTGAGTCCTGTATTCCTGAAAAGATTCCAAATAAGGAAAACCTTACATGGCTAGCAGCTAATTATGACCAAGGTGCAAAAACAGACGTGAATCCATTTTTAGAAAAAATGGTAAGTGCGACAGATGTTTTACGGCTTGTAGTTGCAAAAAACAATGGAAATACTGCACTGACTGATAATGTCAGATTTAAAACTTTGAAGAAGCCGGAATGTAGGTTGTATGCATATCAGATGGCCCGTACCAAAAACACGGAAACTGATATTGCGCAGAGGCCAGAGACATTTAAGCGAATGTTTAAGCAATACCATTTTCCATCCATATATAAATCAGAAAAAGCAAAGAATGAGATGAATCCAGAAGAGAGAGAAAAGATGCTTTCAATTTCAGATAAGCTTTATAAAAGTGAATTAGCTAAGTCCTTTGATTCAAGGCGAAACGAACTGATGAAGAATAATGACTTCAATGGGCTTATTGAATTATATAAGGAAGCACCTGGAAAATTAGCAAAAGATATGGATTGGATCATTTCAGCAGCAGGCGCGGGAACACCAAAACAGTATGAATCCAACATTAACCATCTGTGTTCAGTACTTAAGCTGGCTGTTAGCAGAATTGATACAAACAATCTATTGAAGATGCAGGCGCTCATCAATTTAAGAACCGAACAGAAGGAATATAGTGTCTATGCAACAAAAAAGGGATTAGGGAATCCTTACATGAAAAGAGACAAAAGAAAGCCGATTCCTGCAGATGTAGTAGGAAGGATTAATAAAATTGTGGACGAATACTTAAAGAGCAAATACTCAGAAAAACGTCCATTGGGAAAGGTATATATCGAAGAGTCTCTTAAGGATGTGAAAATCCCATCTGCGCAAAGAACTGATTCAAAGGGAGCACAGACATTACCATATGGTTCACAAATCGATTTGGAAAAGGACACAAAAACACTTAGAGGTTTTATATGGTGGACAAATGTTGATAGAAATCATGTCGATATTGATTTGTCAGCTACATTTTATGATAAAAGCTGGAATCATCTTGCTGATTTAGCATATTTTAATCTTCATGGTAGCGGATATGGTGTCCATTCTGGTGATATCCGGAATGGTGGTGCGCCAGGAGGAAAGGGTGCCTCTGAATTCATTGACATGAATCTGGACAATCTGGAAGCCAAAGATGTAGGTTATGTTGTTTTTTCAGTAAACAATTTCAGTGGATACGAATTTGCAGAAACTCCATGCAAATTTGGCTGGATGGAATTGGCAGAACAGGACAAGAAATTATATGACCCGACCAAAGTCAAAACAGCGGTCCAGCTAAATACAAAAAGTACAAGGTCGATTCCAGTTGCATTTGATGTCCAGAACCAGAAGATTATCTGGATGGATAGAAATCCTAGAAGCTTTAGTGATTTTGCTATCAAGGATGGATGTGATAAAACATCAGGAAACAATACGATAACCTACGCATCTCCAATCATGGTGGAAGCATATAAGGCAGTCAATTTACCTGCGCCATCAGTATATCATCTTATGATGCTGCATGCAGAAGCAAGAGGAGAGCTGGTAGAGTCTCCAGAGGAAGCTGACACAGTATTTAGCCTTAACCGGATTAATGATGAAAAGATGTATCCGAATATGAAAGAGAATGTCTGCAGCTATGATAACGATGAAATACTTGGAGATTTACTGCCAACAACGCTATCCGCTAAAGATGTGGAATATTTCAAGAATCTGGAAGAGGAAAAAGAAAATACAGAAGAATATTTGGAAGTAGGTGAAGCAATTTAAAAAAGAGGCATAAGCCTCTTTTTTATGTAATTAGAAAAAATATAGATAGTTACATAATTTGGATTAAATCCTGGTCCTCGTCTTCCTCGGGATCAATCTTTTTAATCGATATTTTAAGTAAGCCATTCGTGTAATTTGCAGTGACTTCTTTTTTATTAATTGGCTCCTCAAATTCAATGATGCGTTCCCTTTCATCATGACATCGTTCTGATATAATATAATTCTGATCCGGATAGTCTTCATCATCAAGAACTTTTAATGATAATTTATCACCTTTGAATTTTATTTTGATTTCTTTTTTCTCTCTTCCAGGGAATTCAGCGTAAATATAATAGTATTCATCGTCATCCGTCATATCAATAGTAATCATTGGACTATTATTGATATCGTATTCAGATGACTCCTTTTTTTGTGGAAACAGTGCCATAAGTAATACTCCTTTCAAAAATATTGTTCAATAGTAGTATGCAAAAATGCTATCCATTAAAACCATCAGATTGCATTATATAAAGAGAATAATAATTTTAGGAGGACACAATTCGTGAAAAATAATAGATATGTTGGTTATATTGAGGATATAGTTAAACTATCATCCGAACTTTTAGAGATATATAGGGATGAGATGAAAGAAAGCATTGATAATGCCAGGTTTGACGAGGAAGAAGATTTTTTACGTAAACTATATACTAATATACTTTCATCAAATGAAAAAATGATGAATAATGCAGTTACTTTATTATTGCTAAATGGAAAAGAACCAAAATATGATGGCGATGATTATAAAAAAGCATCTATATTCATGATAGAAAGTAATGGTGCTACGTACAGAATTAAAAAGGATGATCTTAAAAATATTTTGGGAAAAGAATTTAATAAAACACTGGATGACTTACTAAATCCAAAAAACGATATTAATTCATCGAATGAGTTGAAAGTTCCCACAAAAGAATTCGCGATTAAGGATAAAACAATACAGAAACCTGAAGCGAACAGAAGTAAGAAGACAAATGCCAAAGAAACAAAGGAAAAAAAGACGGTTCAATCCAAAAAGATGATTAATAAGGAAAATATCAATCAAAAGAGTGAGAAAATTTTAGAAGTCAATCCTAAAGACAATAAGGTTAATAAAAGCTCAGGCAAACGGCCAGAACCAGCATTTTTATTGGATGAAATTGCAGATGAATACAATGATATTTTGTTATTTGAGGAACCAGATCCGGTTGAAGAAAAAAAAACTATCATAGCTGAAGTCAAAATCCAAGAACATAAAATTCCCAAACAAAAACAGGAAGAAAAAACAGGAATTCTTGAAGAAATAAATGCAAAGCCTATGCCCACAGACAAAAACAAGCAGACTCCAAAAGAAATATTAACAGCTGGCGAAATAAAAGATATAAGTGTGTGCAAACCAGAGACATCGGATGAGATGGAAATATTAACAATAAATGAACCAAATCAAGAGCCGGATTCAAAGCCGGGCATAGTTTATGAAGAAGACATATCTCTTAATGATATGATTGTCGATGATTATACACTTGAATATATGGATAAAGATAATTCAATTGTCAAAACCATATCGGTTTTAGTAACACCATTGCATTTAGAATTTGAAGATTGTTTTATGACTCAAATCATGGTTTTAGCTAAATGTGGTAATGAAATAATACCTTACGTATCAGATGACATAAATCGGCCATCTGTGCAGGTAAAAATTAATTCTGAATCGTTAATTATAAGAGGGAGTTGGGTTAATGGGAATTTTCAAACAATATTATATCCACAAAATAATAGTGATTATAATATTGTAAAGAAAATAAAAGCCATTCGGCCTGAAAAGCCATATAATTGTGGGCATGATATAAGAATGATAAAAGAAGACATCCTCCACGTTTTTCCACTTGCATCACAAAATAGTGAAGATGGTTATGTAAACATAATGGTGTGTTTAGAAAATAAAAAAAATAATTTGTACAAAATCGAAAAATCATCCCATACTAGGATAACAGAGATAGGTGCCTATAAGGTATCAGCAAAATGGGATAAAGGAAAACTCACTACACTGATTGTAGACATATAAATTCAAATAGGCTATTGACACGAACATATGTTCTGGAATATAATAAGCCTATCCCACTTATTACTGGTTAACAAATAGAAAAAAGCGATTATAATATTATGTGTATTATTTTGGGAGGGATTTTTTGTGAAAAGAGAAGAGCTAATACATAATATTTCGGAAATCATTGTGCAGGAATCACCACCATCAGATACTCAACCAATGGATTTTTTTAACCATTGGGTCCAAATGAGTGGTGTTAAAATTGAGAGCCCAGAAGTGGCCTCATGGTTATTAGACTATATTCAAGAAGCCCTAACAAGTAATAAAGAAGTGCTTTCCTATTTTATTTAATAAAGATAAGTGAGGTATGTGTATGAAAAATAGTAAGAAAGATATAGATTTTTTAGTAGATGAAGATTTAATTGAAGCTGAAGATGATGTTCCAGAAGAAATTGAGCGGGTAAACCTGGCAGAATCAGCTCCAAAGGCCATGGCTAAAACACCAGAAGAAATCATGGATAAATATAATACAGGCAAGGGAATTGCAAAGAAAGCCGAAACGATTATCCGGAGTGTTTTAAACATGGATGAGAATAAGAAGCTGCCTAATATCATCATCCGTCCAGAGAAAATCGAAGATAAAAATATCGAAGATATATATCTGGAAGCTGTAAAAGAATACAATCGTGGTATGCAGATGACCTTGGATGCCAAAGAAGAAATGATTATAAAATTAGATATGTTCATCTACTATATAATTGAAAACCGCTTTTCAACGTTCAAAAAATATACGAAGGATCTTTACCAAGAAGGAATCCTCGGAATATTAAAAGGGATTGACTCCTATGATGCAAAGAAAAGCAAACCAACAACATATTTTTATATTTATGTATTACATGAAATGACTGAGTATATCAACTCCAATATCAATAAGACGACATCCCATTATTCTGCCAATATCGTAAGGGTTAAAAAGGCAGTGTCCGAATTGGAGCGAAATGGAAGAGATTGGACTGTGAAGGATATTGCACAGGAGACAGGGATTTCTTCCGAAACAATCATTCAATCATTAAAAATAATGGAAAGTAGTAAAGAAGTTCACTATGATACGGTAGATTACCTGGATTCGAAAATTAGCAGGAGCTTCGACTCTCCTGAAGATGAATATATTAAAAACGAAACACAGCAAATCCTTCATAAGGCAGTAAGTGACTTAGGAACGGATGAAGCGTCGGTCGTCTCGTTAAGACATGGATTAACAGGCGAAGAGGCTATGTCATTTAAAAAGGTTGCTGAGCGCCTAAACTTACCAATTGATAAAGTAAGAAAATATTATAATTCAGGAATCAGGAAATTAAGAAGAAATAAGACAATCCATGGAACCTTCAATCTAAAAAAAGAAGCACGTGCAATTAATAACAACTCATTAGGTGTTGTTCCAATAGAAATTGGCGAAAAGCTGATGGATCAGCTATTAAATGCGGATATTTAATATAATGGATTAGGCCTATTGCGTCTATAGGTATTGAAATGATATTACAGTAATAGAAAAGGACTCACACTAACGGAGGGTGTGAGCCCTTTTAGTTTATCAGTGCTGTTTTTCTTAATATGGTAATTTTTCCCTATATGAGAATTGAGTCGTTGTATAAGAAGTAAGGATTTTATCATTTGCTTTAGACCAATCTTAGATTTACAATTACACGATAGGATTTTCGCAATAATACTGATCTCTGATCTTACCAAACAAATTTGTATCAAAGCCTCTTTTCTTTAATTCTGTTATCAGTTCATCGTTATGAATGATGCCCTTTTCCACAGTACATTTAATATTTCTTGCTGTAATTCCATCGATTTGTGGTGTGATAAAAACTCCGCTATTTCGTAAAATAAAGTAGGCGGTATCTTGAATTTCATCAAAACCCTTTAGCATGATTTGTGTATCTTCTACTGACAACATATGATTCATATCTAATTCTCCTTATTAGTATATAATTTTATTAATATTATCTCCACATTCGTTTGTGGATAACCACATATATATAATAATTCAAAGATTGATTTTTGACAACAAATAAAAAAGAAAAACAAAAAAAATGTCCCTACCTTTACTATTTTATATTTTTTCAAACTCCTTCTAACATATTTTTATTGTAAAACAATTAAAATTATAAGGAGAACTTAATATGGAAAGAACAGAAGTCAAAGATTTAAACAAAATTATTATTCAAGGACCTATTGTTAGGGTTTTTGCAAATGAAATCGCAACTAATTTTACGATTAAGACACCTAGGCTTAATATGCCAAATGTGGCAAAAGAGGGAGAAGTCTGTTATAACTACCCTGAAATTTCATTTTATGGAGCAGAAAAGGATGCCATTAAGGAAATGTATAAAGAAGGTGATGTTGTACGTATAGAGGGCATGATACAAACACAACGTAAGCGTGCAAAAGACAGTGGCAAAGAATTTTATGACCAGAAGATCATCGGACTTTCAATTGCTGAGGCGGATAAGGAATTAGCAGTTTTCGGTTTTGAAGGCGGAGCCTATGTTGAAGCGGAAAATAAAATTTATTTGAAAGGTACTATATCTAAAATCGCATCACCTGCCAGAGGTGTTCTGACAATTAATATTAGAACGTTCTTTAATGGAAGGGTGAATAATATCCAGACTTTCTTATATGAAAGAAATATTGGCCAGTATATGGAAAATTACCGAGTTGGTGACCGCATATGTGCTATAGGAGGAGTCCAAACGCTAAAGAAAGAATCGGCAGATGGAGATAGATATTACCGTAATATTGTAATCAGTTCAATCTGCAAAGAGTAAGAAAGGCGGTAACCCTATGGCAAGAATCAGAATATCAGAAAAGAAAAAGGATGACTTTATTAAAGCATGCGAGGATTTGGATCCACTGATGGTTCTTCCAGATAAAATATTACAGGCACAGCGATTAATTGAAACGTTGAAAAAGGATGAAATAGAGGCAGATATGTTATATAAATGTGGATGTCCATATGACTGGGTTGCAGATTCCGAAAAATACTGTCATCCAGAAAAAGGAAAACCGAAAAAACCACATTATAGTAATGAATGTTCCATGTGTTGGATAAAAAACATAACAGAGGAAGTGCAGGAAAGCATACCAGAATATGATTACCATGAGCTTAGTGCCAGATTAAATAATTTTGAGAAATTCAGATTAAGCCCAGAACAGCTGGAGGAAATCCTTACAATATTAGAATGGAATAAGACATATGATTTTGATTCTTTTGTCAAAAAAATTTCTGCGATGAAGTCAATATGAAAATAAGAGAGGGTACGCAGAAAGAGTGGAGACCTCTCATAATAATGATACATTGTTTATCGATTTTTTAGCAACATAGTTGTGTATATTGCTAACGAACAGAGTTTACATAAAAGAGTGAGGAAATCCTCGCTCTTTTTATTTCCCTTTTTTTTAAAACATTATATGTAATGAGTTACGAAGAAAAGAGAACAATCTAAAAGGAGAGAAATATATGAAAGGAAGTTTACATAACCATAGTCAGGTTTCGCGTTATGATTCAACCATGAATGTAGAAGCACTTTGCAAAAGAGCGAAGGAATGCGGATATGAAGCGATTGCGTTGACTGATCATGGTACACTTACCGGTATTGATGATTTCATAGCTGCCGCTGGAAAATATGGCATCAAGCCTATTCCAGGCGTTGAAGCATATATGCAGGAAGACGATTCAGAATATAAAAGATTTCATTTAATCCTTATGGCACTTGATGATATAGGATATCAAGGAATCGCAAAAGCTGTAACTGAATCAAATACGAGGATTGACAGCAGAGGCTTTCCAAGGATGAATAAGGAAATATTGGAACGTTATTTTGCAAAAGGAAAAAAATATCATGGACATGTCATTGCAACAAGTGCCTGTGCTGGAGGCGTTTTGGCAGGCTTGTTATTAAGTCCATTTCAATTTGATAAAGAAATTCAAAAACTAATGAAAAGACAGCAGAATTATGAAAAACCAGCATCTGCTACGTTTATTCAGAATCAAAAAGCCTTAGAAAAGAAGGAGGCCTATTTAGAGGAACTAAGAATAGAACGTGATAGGCTGAACAAGGTGTCTAAAAGGGCATTTAAAAAGAAAGAAAAAGATGTTGAAAAACAAAAAGGAAAAGAGACCTATGAAGAAGCACTGGCTGAATTAAACCGTCAGAAGCAAGAAACAGAAGCAGCAAAGGAAGAGCTGGAAAAAATAAAGGTCCAGATTGCATTAACAAACCGTGATATAAGTTCAATCAATGCTAGAATCAAAGATTCAGTAGCAGAACATGAGAAGTACAATTCCATTCAGGATAAAATCAATGAATTAGAGTCTCATAAACCAACTCCAGCAGAGATATACCAGCTAACTAAAGAAGAAGCCTTGTATTACAAGGATTTATTTGGCAATGACAATTTCTACATCGAAATCCAATATCATGGATATAACGATGAAAATGGAATCCCAATTGAAGAAATTTCTTTTACAAGTTTGGCTAAGATAGCAAAAGAGCTGGATATTAAAATCGTAGCAGCCAATGATGCTCATATGCCTGATGGGAGTAATGAGAGTATAAGGGCTCGTCAAATCATCCGGTCAATAAGAACGGCAAAGCAGAGAAAAGTTGTTCCAGTTGAGGTTGGCGATAGAGAAATATACATTAAAACAGAAGCGGAATTAAGAGAAGCCCTTAAAAAGGTATTAACAGAGTCTGAAATTGATGAAGCAATCACAAACGCATATAATATATGTGAACGCTGCCACTGTACATTTAAAAAGGGATTACATTATCCCAAATATCAAAATCTGAAGCCTGGCGAAACGGCTGAAAGTAAATTGAGGGATATTGCTTATGAAAGTATTTTTAACCGATTCCCAGGAAAAAAAGGCTGGACAAAAAAATATGCAGACCGTTTGGAGTATGAACTAAATGTCATAGCAAAAATGGGCTACTGCGACTATTTCCTGATTGTCCAAGACTTCCTTGAATTTGGACGCAAATTGGGCCACTTAACAGATGAGGATCTTAATTACCTCACGAAGAATGTAAAATCATTGACATTACGTGCAATGATTGAGTTTGTTGAATCTCATCAGAAAATTCCCGGTTTTGTAGTTGGTGCTGGCAGAGGCTCAGCTGCAGGTAGCCTGGTTGCATATTTAATTGGTATTACAGATATTATCGATCCATTACAGTATGATTTACTGTTTGAGCGTTTCTTAAATGAAGACAGAGTTACCATGCCTGATGTTGATTCTGACTTTTCGCCAGATATTCGGGATCTCGTCGTTGAATACTGTAAAAAACTGTATGGAATTGAAACAGTTGCAAACATTGTAACAAAAGGATATATGGCACCACGAAGTGCTGTACGTAATGTGGCAAGAATCATTGGAATTGAAAAAGATACTAAAGACTATTATTTAGATTTGGCAGATAAAATTGCTAAAATGATTCCGGCAAAACCAGGAATATCGTTCGCTTCTGGAAAGGAAGAACTTCAATGTGAAAACATATTACGGGCTGCATTTGCATCAAAAACGGGTGATGATAAAAAAACGATTCAATATAAGAAGGATGCAAATGAAATAATTGACCAGGCAAAACTGGTTGAGGGCGCATTTATAAATTATGGAATGCATGCGGCAGGTGTTATTATTGCAGATGGAAAGCCAATCAGTGACTATATTCCATTAATGAGAGATGATAAATCTGGAGACATGAAAGTACAATGTGATATGATACAGGCAGAAGATGTCCATGGACTACTTAAGTTTGACTTTTTAGGCCTGAACAATCTGAAAATTGTGACTATGGCAGTACGAAGTATTAAAGAAAGAACTGGAGTAGAACTGGATATCCGAAATCTACCGTTTGATCCAAAAGTATTCAAAGGAATCTTTGCGTCTGGAAAAACTGGATCCGTATTTCAATTTGAGTCAAATGGAATGAAAAGAATGTTACGGGAAGCAAATCCTACCTGTCTGGAGGATTTAATTGCTTTGGTATCACTTTATCGTCCAGGTCCAATGGATTTCATTCCGAAATACATAGAACAAAAGGCCCATCCAGAGCGTATTAAGTATTTGTGTCCGGAATTAAAACCAATCCTGGAAAAAACATATGGAGTAATCGTATACCAGGAACAGGTAATGGAAATCGTTCAGAAACTTGCTGGATATAGCTTATCACAAGCAGATAACGTAAGGCGTTTCATGTCGAAGAAAAAAATGAAAATGTTGGAACTGGAAAGAAACGATTTTATATATGGAAATGATGATCCAGACCGACAGATTGAAGGCTGTGTACATCGAGGAATAAAAGCCGAAATCGCAAATGAAATCTTTGATCAGATGATAGATTTTGCAAAATATGCATTTAATAAGAGTCATGCAGCAGCATATGCAGTCCTGTCATACATTACAGCGTATATCAAATATTTTTACCCAGCTGATTATATGTGTGCGGTATTAAACTGTTCACCAATCAAAAAGATTCCATCTATACTAAATGATTGCCGTGAAATTGGAATTGAAGTAATGCCTCCGGAAATCAATATGTCAGGTATCGGATTTACAATCTACGAAGGAAAGATTCTATTCGGACTCGACTCAATAAAGGGAACAAAGATTGCATCTGTCATGAAAATCATTCATGACAGAACAGAAAATGGCAATTTTGTGTCATTCAAAGAATTCCTACGTAGAAAAATAGCAGATAAATCAACCATTGAAAACCTGATTAAAGCTGGAGCAATGGATGAGTTCCATCCAAACCGTCATGCACTGATGAACAACTATAATACATCAGCAACCATTGTTAAAAAGATTGTAGATAAAGAAGCTGAAGTGAAATCCATACAAGAAGATCTGTCAACAAATGAAGACCCGAAGCTAATAAAGAAATTAAAAAAGGCAGAAGATACATTAGTTCTTCTAAATAAACAGTTTGATGTAATAAGAATCGTAGATACACCGGAAAATTTAAAGGCAAGAGTGAAAGCCGAAAAAGAAGTCTTAGGATTCTTTGTCTCGGCTCATCCATTGGATGAATATAGAACATCGGAGGAGCTGGGTTGTATTGCTATATCAGAGTTAGAAGAAACAAGAGACAAGGTTGATATTATGGGTCTGATTGAGGACTTAAGGCTTACAGCAAGAAAGTCCGATGGAAAACCTATGGCTTTTTTTAATCTGGAAGATAAAACAGGAACAATTGAAGTCTGCTGTTTTACTAAACAGTATGAACAATATGGAGAGCTTGTAGAAGAAGACGCGGTTGTCCGGATCACAGGAGATGTAAATGAAAAAGAGATTGAGACTAATAATGATGCAGAAGAGGATGATTCAGATGAAAAAGAAGTTTATTTGAATTTTGTTATGGATTCCTTGAAAGTAGTCCATCCGGATTTAAACGATATAAGAGTCGCAATCAAAGATATATCAGAGTGGAACCACACATTAGAACAGTTACGTCATAGTCATTATATTTGTGAATCAGGTCATCCTTTAACAATTTATGATGAGCTAAACAGTGAATTCAGAAAAACTTATTTTTACATCAAGGAAGAAATACTGGAAGACAAAACATTTACTACAATGAAATCAGCATAAAAAGAGGGACGTCCCTCTTTTTTTGATTATATATGGCCCATTCCTTATAAATCTTACATTATATTAGCGATATTTATTTTGACAGAGCCATAAAAATAAGCGAAAAATGAATACGCAAATTGCATATTTTTAAAAGGAGGGTAAAAATTATGGCAAGACACAATTATGTATTTTTATATGGTAGAGTCACAAAAAATCCAAAGATAATTACGGATGATAATGGTAACTTTTTAAGAGGTCAGTGTATGTTGACAACCGTTCGAGGCGAGCGGAGCGTGGATGATGATACGATGGGTAACTTTAAATACGATTGTCCTATAATTCTCACCAAAAACGAACAATTAATTTATGAAATGTCTACATGGCATGAAAACGACATGGTAGAGGTAAAAGGCACAATCAGTACAAAAGATATCAAACGTACAACCACATGTAAGCATTGTGGGCACCAGAATTCAAAATTAGGAGTACTCTTATATATTACTCCTATCTATACTTCTGCAATTGAAAGAAATTTAACAAAAGAGCAATGCTTTGAACTTTTACGCAAAAAATGTGAAATATCAAATGAATGTATTGTCGCAGGCAATGTGTGTAACGATCCTCAATTTTATAAGCATCCAAACGGCTTGTGTCAGACACAGTATCAAATTGCGCTTAACCGAAAGTTTCGCGTAAAAGAAGATCCGCCAGAAATCAAAACAGATTTTCCATGGGTAAAATCCCAAGGTACAGGTGCAGAAAGTGATGCTAAGTTTCTTATGAAAGGTTCCTCTGTCTTGATTGATGGTATGATTCAAACAAGGGAATTCATGCAAAAGACTGTCTGCGAAGAGTGCGGCCAGGAATATGAATGGCCGGACCAGGCAATGGAAATTGTTCCATATTGTACAGAGTATCTTCTTAACTGTAGAAGTGCTGAAGAAATTGAAACAATGGAACAGGCTGAAGGTGATGACATTTTTGAGAAGCTGTTTGGAAAATCAGATGAATAATACTGTTTATAAAAGAAAAAGGGATGCATCCCTTTTTTCTTTTTATCCAAATATCATAATTGACATTATATAAATGAATATGGATTTGATAAAAGGAGTTAAAACATGTATTCAGTGAGAAAAAACAAGGAAATATTGGAGTTGATTCAGGAACTGTATCAACAGAAGTTAATAACAAATGAAGATAAGAATCGTATTGCCGACAGTATACGGAAATCTTTTACTACAAAATCATATTTGGAAACAAAGATTTTATGGAAGACAATTGAAAAGAAGAACCTGAATACTGATAAACAGTATATATTCGATGATTTTTATAATATTTTAGGAGGAAATTAAATGGAATTCTTGAATGATATTTGGAATAAGACAGGAAAAGATATAAATGATTTTAAGGAAGAAATTAGGAAGCTATCAGAACAGACGAAAATTGAAGAAGTAAATATGGATGATTTTAATTTCCTTAACATTACGGATTCAGGAACTGAATTGGTAGCATTTCCATTAAATATAAGAAATTTATGGAGAAAGACAAAAACGTCATTTTCGTTGAAGAAGCTACCCATAAATCGATGTGTAATCAGTGCTTATTATGATGATACAACAACAGATGAAACATTGACAAATGGTATAATGGTTTGTTTCTCGGACAAAAAGTTAAGTCCAGCTAAAATCAATGAAAAGCTACATAATGGTGCTTATATGCCGATTTCAGAGAAAGCGATTGGAACAATCTCAAACAGAATCCGCCATGGTGGCACGAGTTTTTCAGAACCAGGATTGATACGTGATTTGGTCATTGCAAGTAAGTTTTCAAAACCAGTATCTGTATATGCTGTCCAGAGGATTGATCCAGAGACTAAAAAAGCAAAGTTATTTGCAGTCATGAGTGATAAATATACAGTCATTCCACAGGAGACAGTTTTGGATATCATCGATAAGGTGACAGCAGAAGCATTGAAAGACCTTGGGAGGACAGAATGTAATAATTGGTTAATTGACCATTCTGTGACAAGAATCTATCTTGATTTTCCGGATTGCGGAAGCGATTTTGCTGAGGAATACAAATTACCAGATGAAATAGTACCGGGCATCATGATTGAGACTTCGGATATTGGAGACTCTTCATTAAGGCTGAAAGGATATTTCCGATTAGGTGGAAATCTGACATATGTAGAAAATGAATTTACACAGATACATACAGGTGAATTGAAAATGTCAGATGTAATCGATGTTGTTGCAGACAGAATATTCCCGGAATACCGTATCTACCCAGAAAAGCTTGCTAAGTTCATGATGATTGACATCACAGAGCCATCCATGCCAAAAGCCGCAAGGATAAAGAAGATGACCTCATTATATCGTGATGTCTCTAGAAAGATTGGTCTTGTAAAAGCAATTGGTAAAAAACGGGAAAAATCTTTGATTGATCAGCTGATTGCAGGAATCAATCCGGAAATTGATTATACAGCATATGATATCGCTCAGACTTTCTTGACTTTGTCAAGCACAATTGAAGTTGAAAACAAATCAGTGGTGGAACTGATTTCAAATACAGTAAGAAATGTCATGGAATATAATTTTGATGATAAAGATGACGAAATAACAGTTATTTAACATATAAAAATTACATTTTATAGATGTCACAAAAAAGAAATAATGAAGGAGATAATAAATATGAGTTTAAAATTAAATATTTCAAAAATCAATGATAACCGTAGGCTTGTTCTTGGAGAGGTTGTATCTGTTAAGCCAGCATCCAGTGGAAATGTTGTTGATGTGGAACTAAAAGGTTATGTCTGGAACAAGGGCGATGAAAAACGGGAAGACCAGGTTATTACAATTTCTTTCTGGAATAACGAGACTGTTAAGATGGCTGATCGGATTGTTGCAGCTAAGGTAAAAGAAGATTCTGTCATTATGGTTGATGTGTATGAGAAAGACGGGAAACTGTACGGTAATGAATTCAAATATAAAGGACATTGGATTATTCCAGCGACAGACGATTCAAAAGAAAAGAACATCTTCATGGGTGTTGTCCGGATGACGGAAGACCCGGATGGCCGTTTTGTAAGACTATCCATGCCGGTAGATAACAGGAAGGGTGAAGAGCCAACATGGGTAAACATCACGTGTTGGAACAATGAAGGTTCTCCGCTTGCTGACCGTGCAAAATCCATTTTAGGCGAGAAGGGCGGAAAGAAAGCCAAAGCAGTTGTTATCTGTGGTGAGAATAAACCATATAATGGGAATCCAAGCTACACAGCATTTGGTTTTGAAGTCTTACCTAATTAAAAATCAAACCCACATCATGTGGGTTTTTTATTTATACCTTTTATAATTGCTACATTATATAGATATCAATAACAAAAAAGGAGAATCATATGAAAATTAAAAGTGAGATTATTGAAGGAATTGAATTTGATGTAACATTGTATGACACAGATAATGGAAGAAAGGGCATCATGCATGAGTGTTTGGAAGATATCATCTATAATCGTATGCCAAAAGAACTAGGTGTCAAATGTGATATCCAAGTATTGACAGTTACGCCAACATATTGCGCAGTTAAATGTGAGATTTCCGATGCAAATGGCAGAAAGGTCTATGGATTTAATGATACAAATCTAGAACACTTAGAAAAGGATGATGACTTTACAAAACAGCATCCTTTAATTAAGTCTGTACAGTCAGCTATGGACATTGCTATTAAAACATACCTTAAATGGCCTCGTATGTTCCAAGGAGCTGGATATGCGACAACAGAAGTTTCTGGAGATGAGGGACTTGTGCTGCCAACAGAGAAAAATGATGCGGATCCAGAAGCCGAAACTTCAAAAGATTTTACAGGAATGAACCCACCAGAAGAACCAGCCAGTCAGGAAAATCCAGCTGAAAATACGAATCCAAAACCAGAACCCAATAAAAATACAGGTGAAGATTTTAGCACTTATAGCATGGAAGAATTAGGTGCAATGAAGGTAAAAACAGGTACTTATAAAGATAAGACGCTTGACGAAATGTGGGAAGAAATGCCATCATGGTTTGATTTTGTCTTAAATAAGAGCCAATCAACAAAATATGATAATGCCAGAGAGTACGCAAGACGGAAAAAGGCAGAATAAAATAAGGAGGGAATGGGCGGAGATTTCCGCCCATAGTATAAAATGACAGATAATAAATGGAAAGATACAAGCCGAACAAAAGAGATCCTATCTATTCTTGAAAACACAGCTTCAATTGTGTTTTATGATCTTGAGACAACAGGCAGAAGCTATAAAAAAGACCGTATACTGCAATTTGCTGCCATTCGATATGATATGAAAAACGGGATGGCTTTAGACAGGATTAATCTGTTTATTAAATGCCCATTCTGCATTCCAGAAAAGATAACCGAGATTAATCATATAACAGATGAGTTACTGGAGAAGGAAGGCCTGGATGAAGAAGTTGCTATCGAAGAAATTAGAAATTTCATACATGAATCAGATGTGATTGCTGGTTATAATAATAATACATTTGATGACAATTTCATGAAACAGCTATATGAAGAATACGGTTATGATTTCAAAGTGAAGGATAGCATTGATGTATATAAATATGCAAAAACAATCGTACCGCCTGAATCCGTGATGATTAAAGATGAAAAAACAGGGAAAAACAAGCCAAGCTATAAGCTGGCGATAGTCACTGGCTATTATCATTGTGAAGAGGATATCCTTTTTCATGATGCGGATGGAGATGTTACGGCAACGATTGAAATTTTCAAACATCTGATTCAGGATGGAAGAAACTACATTGAAGAGGAAAAAATAAAGGAAGAGAAAAGAAAGGACATACCAAGACAGGATGCTAAATTATTGTCAATCAGCTATTTTTCACCTTCCGTTAATTTGAGAAGGGTATACATAAATACAGACCAAGGAACATTCTTCTATGATGATATAAAGCATGAATGGCGCGCAAAAAACGGAAATGTTGATTCCATTGATATGGAGGCATTGAAAAAGAAAACCTTTGAGGCAGTAGGAGTATCGACGGAAGATGATTTATTTAAAGAAATGCGCAAAAGAAATAAAATCAAAGTAGCATAAACGAAAGAGCCAAGGGCTCTTTTTTTTTATTGTTATATTAATGATACCATATTTTATCACTAAAAAGTCAAGAATACTAGTTCCTCTAAGGTGCGAGATGAATTGACAAAAGTAGTTGTCAATTCAGAATAATCCATCATAATATATATGCGTTACTTGGGTTAGAAAACTACTGTTAAGAAAACCAATTAACAGTAATCCATAGTAAACAAAACAAGGCTGGGACAGCCTGAAGTGCTCGTGGATATGACGTAAGACATAGAGTGTCATATGGACATTCATGCAGTTATAAATGAAGCGAGAATCCATGACTTCAATAAGTTGTGGTAGTTCAAGAAAAGATTAATGGATGTAACATTGTGTTACACAAAACAAATGCTTGATATTATCTCTGGTTTCAGTGCAGGCCAGGTGTTATTGCTTTTAAGTCCAGGGTTGGTAAGAAAAAGCATATAACAAAAAAGAAGAGGTTTCGACCTCTTCTTTTTTATTTGTTTATAGCCCGCTTATTAAGAATTGCAACCTTAATTTTTTTTTCAGAGTGTTCTATGATTCGATATTGGACCATACCAATCTTAAATTTGTAATTGGTTAAATTCATCTTTTCATCATTTAATTCGGATTCCGTAATTTTCTTGTCAATATAATCCACCATTTTAAGATAATCGGTAATCGTAAGGTTGTTGTTACATGCTCTTTCATTTTCAGTTCGATTTTCAGGGTAATACTTTGGACACGCATAAAAGGAGTCCTTATTCATATCGGAGCCATCTTTCATATATAAGGCAATTGGCTCAGCATGCCCGTTATCACAATATACTTCTATCAAATCACATAAGTTTTTAATCATAATATATCCATCCTTTATCATTGTATTTATAATATTATGAAATTTTGCTATGTACAAATGATAGAAAGATAGGTAGGGATTAATCCTGGATTCTTTTGGCAATGACTAAAATACGGCCATTTTTATAAGTATATTCACATGTAATCAGTGTCAAGAAAGAATCATCACAGGTGAAGGCTATTCCTGTATCATATAGTTGATAAGAAGAAATAAATTCCTGAAATAAGTTGAATTTATCCTCTGTTTCAAGAAGTAAAAAAGAGGCCGTTTTTTCCAGTTCTTTTTCAGGGACTTTTAAGACAGAGACTATCTGATAATCATTCATACTATATAATGTATCAAACCGAATCAAACTATGGGATAGATAGTATTCTATCGTCTTATATTTATCTAAATCAGCAAACATCGACCCATCTTTCATATGATGTCCATAGATTACATCATTTTTTGAATATCCAAGAATACAGGCACTATCAAGATAAATAGAGCCATGTGAGTTTTTATTCTTATTAAAATCTCTTTTCAAATAAAATTCTGGTTCCTCCACGTTTTGTAGAACAGGGTAATCAATGTTTGTGCCTGGGATATGAATCCAACCGACATAATCTGAATTTTGTTCCTTCAATGGTTGGGAAGCTAAAAACAAACGGATTCGCTCCTGGTCCTTTTGTAGTGTACTAAAACTGATAAGATCATCATCGCGACAAAAGGTTTCCACTTCATGGTCAGTGATTTGGTATGTAGTATTTTTTATTTCATTAATCATTGCCCTATTATTTATCCCTTCATAATACCATTTAAATAGGATGATGGATAATATGATAAACACAAGAAGGAAAATAAATAGTAAAACAGTTTCTAATTTTTTTCTCATATTTTAAGCTCCTTATAAGTTTCCGTTATTTCAATACTTTTTTCATCATTATATAAATGATAATCAAAGATAGTATGGAGAGAAATTATATCTTTCCGTATCTGAAAGGAGATTTTATGAAATGGAAACAAAGAAACCCAAAACTTAAAACCATTAGAGATGTAGTTATGGCAAACAATCCTGGAACATCTGAAGAAGAACTATTGGATGACAAGACGATATATAAAATAAAAGATATCGAGAAAGTGATTAATGCTTTAAATAATGCTAAATTAAAAGATATCTTTATCACGGTAGTAGGAGATTATGATGCCGATGGAGTGACCAGTTCGTCTGAATGGGATGACATACTGAATCGACTAGATATCAGGCATCGAATCCGTCTTCCAAAAAGGCATACAGAAGGATATGGCCTTAATGTAAACATTATTGATGAGATTGATGATGGAATTCTCATTACGGTAGATAATGGAATTGCAGCAATTGAAGCCATTCAGAAAGCAAAAGATAAAGGCTTATTTGTAATTATTGTTGACCACCATCAGCCAGTAATTGATGATGACGGAAATAAGATTCTTCCAAATGCGGATATTATCATCGATCCGCATGCAATCGATGCTCAGGCTGATTTTGTCAATTATTGTGGAGCGGGTCTTACTTATAAGATTGCTGAAGAATTATTTAAGGAAAATCCATCTGCATTGAACCGATTATCATGCTTTGCAGCTATCGGGACAGTGGCAGATGTTGTAGAGCTAAAAAAGGACAATAGAAAAATCGTAAAAAAAGGTTTGGAGAATTTACTTGTCTATAAAAGTAGAACAACTGGTTTAGGCAAGTTATTGGAACAATGTTATATCAATAAACGAATTACTGCGGATGATATTGGTTATTCAATTGGCCCTGCAATTAATGCCTGTGGGCGATTAGGCCCACCAATTGCGCCAAAAGAGGCAGATATGGCAAGGGAAATTATCAGTTTTAATGGAAGCTTAACAACTGCTGAAAGTATGGCAAAAGATATGATTGATGTTAATAGAGAAAGGCAGTTGCAGGTCAGAGCGGCAGATAAAATGGCAGAACAGATTATTGAAGATGAGACAATGTTTGGCGATGCTCCATTAATCGTATATATTCCTGATATAAATGAAGGCCTAATCGGTATTATTGCCGGCCATTTGACGGAAAAATATGGCGTGCCAAGTATTGTATTTACGGATTCACACAAAGATATTACTGTTTTAAAAGGCAGTGGAAGAAGTATAGAGTCAGTCAATCTGAAATCCTTATTGGATTTGTGTAAGGATGACTTACTTGGTTATGGAGGACACCCAGGAGCTGCCGGATTAAGCATCAAACGAGATAACCTTGATATATTCAGGGAGCATATGCAGGAAAACATCGGTGACTATGACTTTGAACCAGCAGAATTAATGTATGATCTTGAAATTGATGAGAGTGAAATCGAAACAACAATCAAGGAATTAGATAAATACGGGCCTTATGGACAAGGAAATCCGGAACCAATTTTTTTAATACGAAATTATCATTTATATCCAAAGGAAAATTCCATGTATAAAGTTTCGGGTTCCGAAAATGAACATGTTCGCTTTTTTGGTCTTTCCACATTTGCAAACGCTTTTTTCCAAAACCAGAAATACATCGAGCTTGGTCAGCCCAAAAATATGAATCTTATAGGGACGCTGGATGTATCATACTTTAATGGAACAACATCGTATGGCTTAAAGGTTCTTGATATGGAAGCAATTGCAGAGCCTCCTAAAAAGAGAACCAGCTTGGCCGAGATGGTCAGAAATAAGACCATTCAGATTAACAAAGAAAAAGGATTATAAATTTAACATAGAGGAGACATAAATAAAGATGAAAACAAAATACCCATTTCAGATTGACAGCATTGTACATAAAAGTAAGACAATTACAAGGACCTTTGGTATGGAGGCCAGACTATTTTCGCCACAGGAAGAGAATGATGATCGTGAGCCAGCCGCACCACTAGAAATGCATGAAGGATATTCGGTATTTAAAGGAACCCTTATAACAAAAGAAGGAAGCACAAGAAATTTTGTGTCATTTAATATTCCAGCTAAAGAGATCCCATATATTCATAAGAAAACAAGCATGGTAATGGAAGAAGCTTTAAATAATAAATTAAAGCCAGTAAAAACACTTGGAAAAACGGTTGAAACACCATTAAGTGCTGCTTATACTCTTAAAATTCCATCCGGAACATTGAAGGGAAAAACACCAGCGGAAGTATTGTTGAATGAACCATCCGGAACTGAGAAATTAGAAAAACACAAAAAGTGGCTAATGGAAAATCTTGAGAAGTATCCAAAAAATAAAATACAAATTGATGCGATTGATGAAGCTATGAAATTAAAAGAGGACGGAAAACTTGTGGCCGAAGCTGCAGGTGCCTCTGCTAACACAGATGAACTTCCGGTTATTGAAATTTATTCCTGTCCTCCTAAAAATATCAAACCATTGGATGCAGAAGGACGGTATACTATTTATGATGTTTCCGTATCATATGATGGAAGCCGAGGATTACCATTTACAGTTACCGTAAACAATTGTTATGCGCCTGTTGATAGGAGTAAAGGCGGAAATGAAATTGTAATGAGTAAAGCAGTTGATAAGAAATACATCTCCATGTCATTATCAGAAGATGAATGGTACACAATGATTAATACCATGTTACAACAGAAAACACTGTTTGAGACACTCACTTATCCGGAACAATTAAAAATAGCACAAAAGATTAATGAGGAAAATAGAAAAGCAGCATCGAAAACTAAAGCCGTATAAACGGCTTTTTTATTTCTGTTATTTTCAATACATATTATAAACGAATAAACGATATAAAGGAGACAAAGACAATGAAAATTGATGGTATTAATATCAAAAACTTTAAGGGAATTGAGGAATTAAATCATCGCTTCAACAATACAGTGACAATCATTAATGGCCCAGTAGGAGCAGGGAAGACATCCTTCATTCAAGCACTTCGATATGGTCTGACTGGCGAACTTCCTACAAGCCCAATACGGAATGGAGCGAAGTCATCATTAGTAACCCTTGATTGCGGAGAGGAGTTATGCATTGAAAGGGAGCTTGTAAGACCGAATAAGAAAAATGTAAGGATTGTTGGAAGGAAGGTCGGTGTTGGTGCATCTGAGGATTACATTACGGAGCATTCCAGTGTCGGTAATAAAATCATGAAGCTTGCAACGTCATCAGAGGCCCTAACAAAACTGAAACCATCTGAATTTGGAAATATCTTTTTAGATGATTCAGAAGAAAAAAAGACCATGGATGAACTGATTGAGATTTTTAAGGACCTGGACACAAAAGAAAAAAAAGCAGTCATGATGGTAGGTGAAAAGGAAGAGAAAGAACTGCCAGCGGATGTAATTGCAGAAATCAAGCGTCTTTTTCCAAGTAAGGTAATTACCTTACAGGATATCAATAAAGCATATAATGAGGCTCGTGCAAAACGAACTGAACTGTCAGCCATGTATAAGACAGCTGTATCAAGATCGAAAGATTTTCTGGAAATAGTAAAGCCGGAATATTCAGAAACAGATCTTAGAAAAAAACTGGAAGAAATCATCGGTGTGGAAAAAAATGTAGAAGCTTATGAACAGGCTGTAAAAAACTATAATAAGGCAGTAGAAAATAAAAACGAACAGGATAAAAGGATTGCAAGATTAAAATTTCAGATTGAAAGTAACTCAGCAACCCTTCCTAATGAAGCAAGATACAAAGAAGAATATGCTGAAATCGAAAATCTAAATAAAAGAATCATGGAGCAAGAAAAAGTGTTACAAACGCTGAGTGATAATATCCTACGTTGTAAACAGGCAATCGAACAGTTGAATAAACCTATTTGCCCAATTAGTGGAAAATTGGTATGTAAAACGGATAAAACAGATGTAAAGGATGATTTGGAAGAATCAATTTATATGAACGAGGAGTCCATACTTACAATTAAAGCTTTAATTGAGGAGTATAAGAATGAAAAGCAAAAATTAGCTGAATCCTGCGAAAAATATTTAAGGAATAGGGAAAACTATAACAAAAAAATATTACTTAAAAAAGAACTGGATAATATCCTTGCCCATCCGATTGTCTTGCCAGAAAAACCGGAAAAGTTTGAAAAGAAGAAGGATTATACAGAAGAAAAAGCCGATCTGCAAGAAAAATTAGACCTATTACGCAGATACAATGATAGTGAAGCTGAATATAAGGAATCTAAGCGGTTAAAACGTCTTTGCACAATATTTGAGTTATTAGTAAAAGCACTGGAACCAAAAGGCCCTGTGATTCAGGCTTTCATCGAATCCATTGCTGAGTTTTTAGAAATTTCTTGTAATGAACGTGCTGAACTTTTAAAAACTGGGTTTGAGACTAAATTTGTACCAGAGGATGGCCTTCAAGTACTGTTTAAGCCAAAGGATGGAGCAGAATTCCTACCATTTAGCAATTTATCAAATGGAGAACGAATCTTTGCTGAGTTAATCCTGACTGACCTAATCAATAGCTTCTGCAATTCACGTATCCTGATTTTGGATGATACAGATCATCTGGATGAGAACACTTTTAAAAAGTTGCTCGATTTCGTAACAAAAAAGGAAATCAAAGATTTATATGATACGATCATCCTTAGCTGTGTTAACCATGATGATATGCTGGAATTGATTAAGGATTATGATGTGGATAGGATTGAATTTACTGTATAAAAAGGGTTAAATACCCTTTTTTTTAATTGAATTCAAATAATTTACATTTTTTTACGATTATATTTTCAATAGTAAAAAAAATTAAATAATATTCGCACAATATTATGTTATTAATAATTTCATCCATCATAATAGTTTTGGACTATAGAAAAATCGCAAGAAAGAATAAAAAATAGAACGGAGGATTTATGAAACCCAAAGGTATTTACTTAGTAAAAACTATAATTTTTTTTATTGACTTATTTCTTATCTTTGTTTTGTTTTTAAACATGCTTCACTTTTTTTCAATAAGTACAAAAGAGATATTAAGCGCATCAATGGAACCAACAATCAGTACGGGAGATGTGGTATATATAAACTCGAATATCTCCTATGACAAAATTAAGGAGGGTGATATTATTGCATATCAAAACGGGAATATGATGGTGGTCCATAGAGTTATTGAAGTCGGAGCAGTCCTCACACCACCTGAAAATATAATTGTGCCTGAAGGATGTGTATTTGATTATTGGGAATTACAGAGTACAAATAAGGAAGAAGTTAATTTACCAGGAAGATATGCAAAAGGATCTCAAACACTAGTTGCTCGTTGGAAGACAATTGAGACAAAGTCAGATACCGGTTCTGATATTAATAAAGCTATAAATATAAATGCTGTCACTTTTAAACAGAGCACCACTGAACCGGATAATTCACAAACTATAACGGATATCTCGATAGGTAAAGACAGATCGTTACTAACATGGTTTGATGAAAGCAATTCTACTCAATATTGGTGGTCAGAGAGTGGCTACGCAAAAATGAATCCTGATATGAGTAGTTGTTTCGCAAATAAGACTAACCTAAAAGAGATTTCTTTAGATAATTTAGATTTTTCTAATGTAAAATTCATGGGTAATTTTTTCAATGGATGTAAGTCATTAGTGAAAATCAATTTTAACGGACTGGATTTAAATAATGTTACAAGCTTAACATCATTTGCTTATAATTGTACCAGTGTAGTAAGTATTGATTTTGGTGAATCGAAATACCAAAACTTACGCAATCTATCTCAGGCTTTCTATAATTGTACAAACTTAAAAAATGTATCATTTAAGAACTTTGACGCACATATTTCATCATTAGAAAAATGTTTTTATAATTGTACATCACTGACAGAAGTAGATTTATCTGGGCTTTCAACAGAAGATGTCATAAGCTTTGTGTCTGCTTTTGATTCATGTACGAATTTAATGAACATAATATATGGTGAAACATTCGAGTTACCAGAGGGATTAAAGGTATCATCCACAACTTCATCTAACAAAACATACAAAATGTTCTATAGATGTCCAAGCACATTACAAAAACCAGAGAAATGGTCAGAAGGAGCATGGCGACCAGATGGCACGTATTATATTGGAACAATAACGATAAGCCTAAATGGTAATTATACAGGACAAAAAACGAATACGGTTACACATCGATATGGAAAATCCATAAATGAAGCTGGTACAATCCTTCCGGATATGCTGAGAGATGATTATGTATTTGCGGGATGGTATACATCATCAAGCTTAACGACACCAATAGATAAAGACCAAATTTTAACATCTAATATAACCTATTATGCAAAGTGGAAAAAACCTGGATATGCGAACACAGGCTCTACGATAAAAGCAGCAATTAATGCTTCGGCAACATCATTTAAACAAAGCATAACTCCTCCAGAAAATGGAATATCCGTAATAGATATTTCAGAATGTAGCGATTCTTCAATCGTGACATGGTATGATTCAGCCAGCAAAACACAATACTGGTATTCGATAACAGGAACAATGATACTGAATGAAAATAGCAGTGGCATGTTTTCAGGCCGTTCATCATTAACCAGTATTAGTTTGAAAAACATAGATGCCTCAAACGTCACGACACTTTATCAATTCTTTTATAACTGTTCAAAATTGCAGACAATTGAGTTTGGTGAATGGAATACCGAAAATGTCACAAACATGAGTTACCTTTTTAGCGGTTGTAGTCTACTAAAATCATTAGATTTGAGTTCGTTTAATACAAATAAAGTAACTACAATGTCTTATATGTTTAGTGCTTGTAAAGCGTTAGAAACCGTAATATATGGTAATAATTTCAACAACACTGCTGCATTATCTTTTACAAAAATGTTCTATACATGTACCGCAAATAAACCTGATTGGCTGGGAACCTGGGATAGTACAGGGACATTTAAAAAATAACAACATAGGCACTCTTAGGAGTGCTTATGTTATTAATAACCTCTTACAATACATAATATGAATAAGAAAGAAATAAAAGGAGAGAAGGCATGATATATGTAACTGGAGATACGCATGGTCAAATTGATATTTCTAAACTGTTCCCTGGTTCATTTCCAGATGGAAAGGGCCTTACTCGGGATGATTATATGATTATATGTGGTGACTTCGGAGGTGTATGGTTTGGTGATGAGAGAGATGATACACGATTGGAATTTTATGAAGAGAAAAAATATACGATTCTCTTTGTAGACGGAAATCATGAAAACTTCGATGCCTTAAATAAATATCCTGTCTCTGAATGGCATGGTGGCAAAGTACATATGATTCGCCCGAATTTAATTCATTTGATGCGCGGACAAATCTTTGATATTGATGGAGAGAAATTTTTTACATTTGGAGGCGGCTTAAGCATTGATAAAACAAGAAGAATAGCTTATGTAAGCTGGTGGCCAGAAGAAGAACCTTCTCACAATGAAATAAATGAGGCATTGGATAATCTGGAGAAGGTAGGAAATAAAGTAGATTATATTATTACTCATGCAGCTCCAGAAACAATTATGAGAAATGAACTCTGCAAATTACAGCCAATGTTAAAAATGGATTGCCTTACAGAAAAGTTTCTCAATGAGATTTATCAAAAGATTGAATTTAAAATGTGGTTCTGCGGACATTATCATATGGACGTATGGCTTCATTCATATAAATTACAAGTTTTATACAATAATATAGTGAAACTTAAAACAGGATATCCCATTGCAAATAAAATATTATAAAGAGTCTTCGGACTCTTTTTTATTTTTCTTTCATAATAAAAGCTGAAGGATAAGATTAATCATAAGAAAGGAATTCGAACATGGGAAAGGTTAATATAAATAAAGAAACAAACAATAAAATGAAACTATTTAGGGACCAAATATGTGGAGTTGGTATAAATGAGAGCCTGGCTGTTAATTTGATAGAAAATCTGTTGCCAGATGAAATAACTATAGAACTGACAAAAGGTGGAAGAGATGGTGTTACAAAGGGTAGGATGTTTTATTGTGAAGCTAATGAAAAATATGTAATCGGAAATTATAAAGGCCCATATGTATTTGAACCAATTATTTATAAAACAGCTAGTCCAAATGGAATCATAAATATTGCATTGGATCTTTGTGACCATCTAAGTGAGTCTACTATACTATGCTATTTTAAATGTGATAAGCAGATTGTATTTTACATTGATTTCTCAACTAAAAAAATTATTAAAGTGAACTAAGATGAATGGATGATAAAGTGACATTTAACCTTTAGCAGTTAATTTACAAGGATGTTTACAAATGTTTTTCTAAACTAATGCATAGAAAAAACATAATAATAAAGAACTGATATATAGGCTTATTAAAAATATGTTTTTAATACATAAAGGAGGTAACAGGTGAAAAAAATCAAAAAAATGTCAACATTGTGTTTATCAGCAGCATTAATCAGCTCATTAACCATACAGACGCTTGCTGCTGGCTGGCAACAGAACGTTGATATGAATTGGCAATGGGAATATGATGATGGGACAAATGCAAAGTCAAAGTGGGTACAGGATGTTGATGGAAGATGGTATTATCTTGATGAAAATGCCAATATGAAGACAGGTTGGTATCGCGATACGGATGGGAATATGTACTATTTAAATCCAAATGTAGGAGATCCGATTGGCTCCATGGCTGCAGGCTGGAAACTGATTAATAATACATGGTATTTCTTTAATTCACTGCATGATGGAAGTTATGGCAAGGTTTTAACTGGTTGGCAATGGATTGATGGATTTTGTTATTATTTTGATGCCGAAGGAAAAATGGCAGTCAATGTGTTGACACCAGATGGCCATTTTGTAAACGAAAATGGTGCATGGGTCGAAAATGGAACAGCTGTATATATCCAGGGAAAAGGAATAAACACAAAACTTGGACCAGGAGGCATTACAAGTGCGGGAAACGCTGTTAAATCAGGCACTTCTGGTGGAGGAGGAGGTGGTTCTGGTAGCGGCAGCGGTGGTGGAGGCGGAGGCAATGGTAGTAACTCCGGTTCTAACTCGAATAATGAGGATGATAAAGACAAGGAAACGGATAAGACTATAACATACACATATACTGTGAGATGTTTTGATAACGTAACGGATGCATTATTAGCAGAATATAGCCGAAATGGGAAAAGGAATGAATCAGTTAATCTGTCTTATGATTTTGATGGATATAAGTTAGTCCCAGGTCAGGAAACAACAGCCATCCTGACAGAAAATCAAATGATATTTGATTTGTATTATGAAGAAAATGTTGAAATACCAGAGGATGAATATCTTTCATATACCATAAATTATAGAGATTCGGAAACTGGTGAAATTCTTGAGACTGGCTCTTATAAAGGGAAAAAAGGAGATACAATTGAAATAGAATTTCCATATATTAATGGATATGAGCAGAGTGCAGATCAGATGGATTCATTTGAACTAGATAATAATAATAAGGTCATAAATGTTTACTATGACAGAATTGTAGATGTGAATATAGAATATTCTTTTACGATACAGTATGTTGATAAGGAAACAGATGATATACTAGGCGAGAAAACAGGGAATGTTAAGCCTGATACACATATAACGATTGATTTCCCTGAATTCGCAGAATATGAAATATGTAAGGGCCAGGAAAAGACATATCAGATTGAAGAAGATGGAATGCTAATAATCATCTACTATGATAAAAAAGAAGATATGGATATTGCAACACCTTCAGAGCCAGAGAAAGAACAATATGCATATATAGTAAACTGCTTTGATTTTGAAAGTGGAGAAAAAATCGGTTCCTTTGCAGATGTAACAGATGCAGGAGATACAATTAAAATCAATTATCCAATTACAGGATATACTGTCTGTGAAGAATACTCATTCTCCGTTGATGAGGATGGAATGGAATTTGACATTTATTATACCAAAGATGAGGTAATTGGGAACTATATGTTTACTGTATATCAGATTGATATCACAACAAAAACTAAGATAGGGACCCTCGTCTATAAAGGCGAGATTGGAGAGGAAATTGAACTAACAGGAACGCATCTGGATGATTATGAGCAGTTAGGGAATCCTCCAGAAACAGTAAAAATCAGTGCGGTTCCGGAAAATAATGAATTATCAATTTACTACAAAAAGAAATCAGACTATAAACCGGAACAAAATGAGGTTTCATTTACCATTGAGTATGTAGATGCAAACGATCATACAAACCATATACTGAATGATGTAACAGGAACTGCCATAGTAGGAGATACCATTCCGATTTATTTTTACGAAACAATCAGATTAGCAGATGGCTCATTATGGGAATCTATTGAAAAAAGCCCTAGAATGTTTGAAGTAATTGACACAGATTATAACACATTTACGATTGAATATTTAAATCAGGAAGAGCCTCCAGTTGTGGAGGATGGAATATATTCATATTCAATCAAATATATTGCAGAGGATACAGGTGCAGTTCTTGGAATAACCACCGGCTATGGAAAACCAGGAGAAAAAGTCTCATTTAGAAATAATTTTGCCACATCTGAATATGGCATCAAGGACCCTTCTATCAACAGGCTAGTGATTTCTGATAACGAAGATGAAAATGATATTGAGGTAATCTATCAAAGAACAGCGTTCCCTGGACCTGAGAAAAATCCAATCACAGGAAACTATGATGGAAATGAATGGATAGCATTATTTGTGGATGAAATGGGAAATCAGTTATTACCATCTGTCAGTGGATTCTCATTAAAGAATACAAACGTTATCATTGACTATCCAAATACGATTGAATTGGATGGAGAAATTTATAGGGCGAAGAAAGCCTCTCCATATAATGAAGTTCAACCAGGAACACTATACCATAAAATAATCATTGAATACCAAAAAGGCGAATCATCAGAAACAAAACTAGATACATGGAAAACAAAAGCCCAAATGGCTAGAGACGAATTCTTTAAAATGACTCCACTATCCTATACCGTTGTTTACAGAGAAAAAAATTCATGGAATGATATTGGAGTTAGAGTTGGTGTTGGAACAAAAGATACATATGTTAAAATTCCGGTACCGGATATTCCAAATTATATAGCACCAACGGAAACAATAGAAGGCTTTGAATTAACACAGAATGGTATTGTAAAAACTGTGAATTATGAGAGATTTGCTTCTGGTTCATCACATGAAGACAGAAAAACTCCATATACCGTTTATTTCCAGGATGAAAACGGAAATGATTTGTTTGAAAGCTATTCTGGTTATGTTGCATCAGAATCAGATGAATCCATTACACATTTGCCAGTATATTATCCAGATACGTTTACTGATGTAGAAGGTAATATCTGGGAAGCAGATGAAGCTTCTCCAAAAACGTTAGATATCGACACACTTTCATTCAATAACAATGAAAATATAATAACATACCATAAAACATTTGAAAATCCAAAGCTGGATATGATTGTTACAAACAGTTCGGATGCTTTAACACTTTTCGAGAATATGGTATCCAAAATCACGGATGCAAAGGAAAAGAAATTTTATGTCATTGGAGAAGATTATGATACAAAACTAATTAATCCAGGAACATTGATGATAAAATATGATCTGGCCAACTTTAGTAATGAAGTAGTGGATACTTTTGCAATCAACGGAAAGACTTACTATGTATCTGAAATCCATATTTCCAGGACGTGGCAGGAGACTGATTGTGAACATGATTGGGAGAAAATCAAGATTGTAAATGGTAGTTGTTTGGTAAATGGAAGTGAGAAACTACGATGTGAAAAATGTGGTAAGGAAGTTTCAACGATTGTTCCAGCTCTTGGGCATAAAGATTTGAATCATGATTCCATCTGTGATGTATGTGGACTAAGAGCTTTTACACAAATTTTGGGTGATGAAATCATTGTTGAGTTCAATTCTGGAGCACTAGGACTTGGAACGCATCAATATCGTTTTGTTTGTATCGATGATGATTACCAAGGAACTGGTAAGATGTTATATATGTGTGAAAATGATATTGACTCATCCATATATGGAGAATATTCATTTAACAATCAGGTGGCATTTGAAAATTCAGCACTTAGGAATTTCTTAAACGATGCTTTTGCCGACGGTCTTACGGATGTAAAAGGTTCCTTACAATCAATGGGTGGTGACCGAATCTCAATATTAACAAAAGAAGAAATTGAGAAGTACGAATCGGAAGCCGAAAACAAGTATTTGTTCCCATCTGGAACCTATTTAACGAAAACAACAAATGGTTCTGATATCATATTATCTGATGGTACGGAAATTCCTGTAAAAGAAGCAAACAATTATGCTGCAAGACCGGTTATTCTGTTAGATAAGCCAGAAACAACAGAAAAGCCAACTTATATATGGAAACTTGGAGATGTCCAGGAACGGGAGATTAATGGAAAGATATATCTGTTCCGATGTGTGAGTGAATCATATAAAGATAAGACTAATACTTCTAAAAAAATGGCGTTGTTCTTATGTGATGAAATCATCAAGGCAGATATTGTGAATGATGAAACAACTGAAGACATTGAAACCTTATTTTTTGGTACTAATAACAACTATAAGTATTCCAATATCAAAGCATGGTTAGATGAGCATGCTACAGATACATTATTTGATACAACCTCTGTAAATATAGGTGTGGACGAATCATATAGTGGACAGACACAAAAAAATGGATTTTCAAATTTAAATGAAAACTTACTGAAAAAGCACAACATGACAACACAGTATATGGAATCAAAACTATTTATTCCATCCGTCTATGAAGCAATCTTACTTAAAGACTATCTGTGGAAATTTAATGGCAGTGATTCAGAAAATCCTGAAACACAGATGAATTCATTTTGTTCTTCTTATTGGTTAAGGACACCTGAACATGATACAGATGATAAAATATATGTTGTTGATTTGGTAGATGGTACGATTAAACCAAAAGCTGTATCAAATACAGAAGGTAATGATTATAGTGACACAGGTATAAGGCCTATGTTTTCTATGATACAAAATGATTAGTAGAAAAGGACCCTTTTTAAGGGTTCTTTTTCTTTTTATCATAAAATAAGAAAATATTTTATATTTATCCTTCATAATAAGTTAGATGACTTGTGATGAATTTTAGAAAAAACCATTTATAGAAAAATATCCTTAAAAATGGAACCTAAAATAAAATTTATTACATAATAAAAATGATGAAATACGAAACATCTTGCATGGATGTTTGTAGTTGATTCCAATTAATTATTTAATCAGGAGGCATAAAGTGAAAAAGAAAAAGAGAATTAATGGCTGTTTAGTCGTAGCTCTTAGCTCTAGTATGGCTTTGACATCAATTGCATCACCTCTGCAAAGTGATGCAAGTCTGGAATTAGATGTTGATAATGCTGACGCTACACCGGAGTTAGAACCAGGCAGCGAAAACAAAAATAACGACAACAATGGCAACGACAATAAAGAGGAAACAATTAAAATAGCAACTTCATCAAATGCAACTCCCGAAACCGAAACGGCGGAGGATAAGGATTTATCTGATGAGGACTTCTCTTTTGAGGATGAAGACACAAAGGAAACAGTGGAAGAAGAGATAAGAGAAGAGGAAGTTGTAGAGGATGCAAAAGATGAATATCCTGAATTTGCAACAGATGAATTCTGGACATGGATTCTTGAAGCAACAGACGAGGAACTTTCAGCTTGGTATGATTCGGTGACTATTAAGGTGGCCACTTCTTCAAATGCTCAAAAAGAATATCCTGCATTTGATATGGAATCAGATGAATTCATAGACTGGTTTATGGATTACCTTATAAAAGGTGATGGTGAATCAATGGAATTCAATTATGACCATGTGATGGAATATGTAAAGAATTCTGATTATGATTCAGCAATGGCTCTATTAAACTATATTGCCAACAGTATGAATATTTCATTACTAAGTGCGATTGGGAATATGTGGCCGGATGGATATGGCGATAATGCGGATTTCCTAACAGATGGAAATGGTACACAGGAAAGCCCATATATCTTAAATAGCGTTGATGATTTAAGAGGTTTTGCTTCCTATGTTGCACAAGGACAGGATAGTTCCAACAAGTACTATCGTGTCGAAGCAGGTACCTATGACTTAAATGGCTCCTGGATTCCAGTTGGTTTCCCATTAAATGCAGGCGGAAATTATGTGGCTTTCAAGGGACATTTATCTGCAGAGGATGGAGCTGAAATCATCAACTTTGGTGTTGAGACCAGCAGCACATTAGGTATTACAGGACAAATTTCCAGCCAGATTAAGGCACAGGAAAATGTAGGCTTCTTTGGTTATCTTGGAGCTGGATCATCCGTAGAAAACTTACTGATTGAGACAGAAGGCAATACAATTGAAGGAACTACAAATACAGGAATCTTAGCTGGTAAGGCAACCGATGCAACAATCAAGAATTGTATCGTAAGAGGCCATGTAAAGGGAACTAGAAATGTAGGTGGAATTGTTGGATATATTGAATCTTCATCGTCTTCAGCTGGTGTAAGAAAGTCAGTCATTGAAGATTGTAATGCTGAAGACGTAGGTGTATACAGCATTAAAAATGATGGACAGTATGGAGCGGTAGGCGGAATCGCAGGATATGCTAAAAATACAACAATCGCAGATGTTTATGTAAGCACGAATTCGGGTGCTGGTAATCACATTTATGGAAACAGTCTAACCTATTCTGGTGGTATTGTCGGTATACTGAAAAACTCTGATATCTATAATGCTGAAATGGAAAAAGGTGAAATTGGTGATTCAGCGGCATATGCAAATGGTGGTATTGTAGGCGGATATGATGGTGGACAGATTAAGGTTGCCAGATTCTCAGGAACAGTAAACCGTCCTTCTTCAACCAATAATTATTCTGCCTGCTTTATCGGAACACGTGTCAACAATGCCGGATTCACATATGGCGAAAACGGTAATATAGCATATTTGTTTGCAGATAACGAATCTAAGGCCAATACTGGAATTTGCGGTTCAAAATTACAGGATGACACCAATTATGGCCTTGACGCACACATTGGCTATTGGCATAAATCTGACAAGAAATATACGCTTATCACTGGTTCAAATACGAGCCCATCTACAGACTATTTCTATGATGTGCTTGAAGACGGAATCCTTAATATCATGAAAGAGGGAAATAATAAGGATAATTTCGTGATTAACCATTATACTGCGGATGACCAGGGTAATCCAGTCAGAGGATATCTTTTGACAATCAATGAACCAAGGGTTAATGGAACCGTAGCCGCAAAAGTGACAGCTCAAATACAGGGCAGTTATAAGCCGGTTGTGACGGCAGATAACCTTGGTGCATATCAGGCTGGAGACATGGTATATGTTTCATTTAAAAACCAGTCAAATGGTAATGTGCAATTCCGTTTGGATCCAGATGAAACACCAAACCCATATTATTCATACAATACATATGGTGAATTTGGATATGTAAATGAAGAATTAGAGGGACTCTACAATGATGGCGGATACTGGTTAACAATGCCAGAATCAGATACGGTTATTGGAGCTAAATATAAGGCTGCAGCAAAAGCAGTTACTTTAAATCCTTCTCACGTTACATTTGAAATCACACAGGAAAGAAGTGGCGACAGGGATAATCCAACCATTAAGTGGCTAGCAACAGCTAAAGATGAAAACGGTAGTGTTATTACGGATGGTAATGGAAATAGATGGGAAAATATTGTTTTAAAGACGGATGGAAGCAATCCTTATTTCTATATTGATTCGCTCATCAATGACCAGACGAATGATATGTTTAACCTTATTTGGTCAACTGATAACACTGCTAACACTAAAATCGTTAATAATGCAGTTGGTGCAAATGGGTTAGCAGCAGATAAAAAGGCTAAATTCACGCTTAATATTGCTGACTCAGAAATGAAGAAAAAAGCAGATGAATTAAGGGAACAGCAAAGAGCAGAAGGTAATAAGAACTCAATTACAACTAATAGTCCATACAATTACCATGCATTAATTACCGGTACAGCACAGAGCGGTGACGGTATTGACCCAACAGATCCTCCAGTAGGAACACTTGATATTGATATCAATTTCAATATCAAAGATAATACACGGGTATCTGTCAATAGTGTTGCAATGGACAAAAATGCAATTACATATAATGTAGTAAGAACATTATCTGGAGATAGAAAAAATCCAACTGTTCAGTACTCCATTAATGGTGAAACTGCAGATAGCAATACAAATGCTGTATCAGCATTAACAGCAACCTTTGACCCGGATTATTTCAATAACAATAAGGTTAAGTGGTATTTAACAACACCAAAATCAGGAGAATCATTTGAAGATAGTAAAAACGAAGCTGTAGAAAATGATGAAAATACGACAGATGATGGTACTATCAATGTGGCTGTAACAGGATCTGGAGACAAGGCATATTATAATGCTTCTGTGACTTTAAAAGGAATCTCATCCACAAGCTGCGATAACGCGACCATTGCTCCAATTGTTTCGGACCAGGATAGGATTTACACAAATGAATTACGGAAAGTACCTGACACAACAACCAGTTATGAAAAATATGTAAAGGTAACAGCTCATGATGACAACACCAATTCAGTAACAGACACTTGTAAGGTAGTAGTTAATTTTAAGACTGTAGATAATACGGAAATCATGCCAGAAGCAGTCAAAATTGATAATGAGAGTAATGTTGGTGGCTACAAGATCAACTACACATTCAAAGGAGATAGAAATTCCGAGATCACCAGCCGGGTTATTACCAGAACAAATGATGTCAGCGCCACACCGCTTACAAATGGTCTTGGACAAAAACTGACTGCTACTGTAACACCTGAGAAAGACAATACCAATCCGGATTATCAACCATATGATGATTCTGTCACTTGGTCATTAGCAAATCCAAAAGCAGGAGATGGCTCAAACTTGGATGTGAACGATGTACTAAGCATTGATCCACAAACAGGCCAGATAACTGTAAGAGGATTTGGTGATACAAAAGACCAGAATGATTTGGGATATTCACCATGGATTCAGAGCCTGATTTCAAGTGGAAGGCTTGATGGTACTACAGTACCAGTAAGAATCATTGCAACATCAAACCGAAATGGTGATTTAGTAGCCTATAAAGACATCAATGTTACATTTGTTGCGCAGGCAGTTGATGCAGAAACAACAGATTCAATTAAATTTGAGACAGTTCTAACAAAAGATACTGCAACAAGTCTTGCTGACACAGATATTGTTGAAAAACAGACATGGTATGGAACAGACGGCCAATTGATTGAAGCAACAGCAACAGGAACAGATGAAACACCACAATTTACTATTTACGATGAAAATGGCGATAAGATCAGCAGTGGAATCATATCAATCAACGATTCAATGTTTAGAAGCGTAACTAACAGTAAATACATAAATGTAAACAAAGATGCAAACTGGATTAAAGAAATCATTAATAACAGGGCATCTGGGAATAAGGGAACACAAAAACTTGTAGTAAAAGCGAAAACTGCAAATGGTTCATCTGTACAGGAAATCCCAGTAACTGTAGACTTCCGCTATGAAGGAACCGATATGTCTGCAAATACAATTACAGAATTGCCAGCAGGATATACCGCTTCACCAGACGTAATTACACCTGATACGGCATCAGAGACATACGATGTCAAGAAAGCCTCTGTAAAAGACAGAATGATTACCTTAGACGTGGTTGCAACACAAGGTAATTACTCAGTTAATAACCCTGAAACACGTAAATGGTCTTATGGTATTGTAAAACTGAATAATACTACATACTCTGCAGACGGCGTAAAAGAAAATGACGCAAGCTATGAATTATCAGGTGAAATTGTAAACTATGCAAAGGTTGATGGAAATGGTTACCTGGTACCGATTAAAGGAAATTGGGAAGACATCATTAGCGCTAACCTGACAAAAGGTAGTGTAAGTGGAATCGTAACCGCAAAGAAAGAAATTGATGGAAAAGTAACAACTGATAGTTATAAAGTAACGATTAACTTTAGATATGATAAAGCTGTGATTGAGTCTGATTCAGAAACATTTGATGTGGTATATACACAAGATAGCCAGACCAACTCATCGAAATCACACTGGACAGGAGACTCATCAATCAAACTAACGGCTCATATCTACGATGAGAGTGGTAAGGATGTTACTCCTAAATGGTCATCATCTGATGAAAGCATTGTGACGGTTGATGCAGATGGAAATGTATCCATTAATAAAGAAACATGGATGAAAGAAATGATTGAGAATGCACAGGTTTATGGAGATACAGCTCACAGTGGTACAAAAACGGCTACAATTACGGCATCCCATCCAGTAACAGGAGCAACTGCTGATACTTGCCAGATTACGGTTAATTTCAGATATGATCAGGCGATTGTAGATAAGAATGAGCAGGTATATGATATTATATTGACGCAGACATCAAGGACCAATAATCCAAGCGTATTCTGGAGCGGAAACGATATCCGTAAGCTGAATGCAAAAGTATATGTAGAACCTGGATTAGATAATAATCCATACTGGACCAGCGAAGACGCATCCATCGTTAAAGTCGATGATGCTGGAAACATTGAACCAATCATAAATGCAGACTGGATGAGCCAGATTGTATCAGAAGGCAAGTATGCCGGACAGAAGAGGGTTGCAATCAATGTAGCCAATAAAGAAGGCACAATAAAGGATAGCTGCAATGTACTAGTCAACTTCAAATATGAAGATGTTGAAATGAGCGAGAATGCAAAAGAAATGAATGTGACCCTGACTGCTACAGGAAATCGTTCAAACCCAACCTATACGTTCAGTGGTGATTTAGGGACAGCTGTTTCAGCAGTCATTAACTCAGCAGATGAAAATGAAAAGGGAATTGTATTCACGACATCAGATGGCACATTACTTACTGTAGACCAGGATGGAAATATTAAATTTGTAACACCATCAAAGACAGATGCCACGACATTTAACAATGAAGCATCCGCATTTATCAAAAATGCAATCAAGAACCCATATTACGAAAATGGTTCGAAATATATATCCACAACAAATGCCGTTATTTCAGCATCTTCGAACGATGGAAGAATGGCAGACCAGTGCAATGTAAAGATTAATCTTAAATATATCGATAACATGTATTCGTCATCAGGTGGTGGCGGTGGTGGTGGTGGCGGTGGCCACAGTAGCGGTGGTGGCGGAGGTTCCACTGGAGTAACACCTTCGGGTACTAAGACCCAAAATACCACACTTCCATCTTATGTTGTGTCAGGTCAGTGGACACAGGCTGCTAACGGAAAATGGTTATTTACTTCTGGAAGAACTTACGCAAACGAATGGGCTGCAGTATCAAACCCATATGCTGATACAAAGTTAGGACAGAGTACATTCGACTGGTTCAGATTTGACGCAGACGGATTCATGCTGACAGGCTGGTTTGTTGACCCAGCAGACGGAAATCTTTACTACTTGAACCCAGTATCGGATAACACACTTGGTCGTATGATTACAGGATGGAACTGGATTAAAGGTGCAGATGGACTCGAAAGATGTTACTATTTTAATACAGCATCAGATGGAACACGAGGCAGACTGTTTAGAAACTGCCAGACACCGGACGGATATATGGTGAATGAAAACGGTGAATGGACCGTAAATGGTGTAGTAATCACAAGATAACGAAAAGCTCACTTTGAGTGAGCTTTTCAAATCATAAAACCTGATAAATTAATTGGAAAAGAAAAATAGGCCACATGGCCTATTTTATATTATCATGAAACTAATCCCAACAAATCAAATAATACATTGATTTTCGTTGTTCTATATAGTATACTGTATTGCCTATTTTAAATATGAAAACGAAATAGTAGTGGATCATAGAAAACTAAAACAGATAGAAGTGTTTCAGAAATAAAAGGAAGAGAGGATTATTCCTCCCTTTCTTTTATTCATATTGAAGATAATGTTCTTTTGTTATGAGTAATATTATTTTTTTTTCATGATTAATTTTTCCGAACAATTTTATTTTATCATCATCCCGAACGCAACTTTGAAGCATCCAAAACGGCGTAATTACTGTATAATTGCCTTTTTCTGTAGTAACATTAAAGATTTTAGGTGCACATGAGGAAGTAAGGCTATTGTATACAGTCCCGACTATCATTTCATTGCCACCCGTTATTTCAGGTATATCAAAATTCTCATCAATAATAAAGCGTGGTGTCGATAGGACTCCGTTACTTAATTGTAGACCACTCCAATTGTTTGACAAGATATGCTTTAAATCCATTTTAGATGAATACAAATGTTTGTACTTTTCATATTGATATTCTACGTGCTCTTTTGAAATATAGTCAGCACCCATATAAGCTTTTACAAATAATTGGTTTTCATGATATTTTTCCAAATTCTCTTTTCCATATATTATAAAATCCACATCTTTGATAACTGGAAAACCACATAAGGTTGAACCGAAAATTCCTAAACTGGAATCATCTATGCCAATTATATGTAATGCCTCTATGAACTTTTTCCAAATATCAGGTAAATTATCTTTTTGTGCCACATAACAATCTTTTGGATGATATATACATTTATAATGATTAGGTATTTTTTTGTAAGACTCTAAACATTTTTTATATGTTAATCCACTCTCTGGATGATGACGGTCACCATGCTCATCAACCATATAAACAGGATATCCATAGAAATCATGATTATATTGATAAGTGACAATCCAAAAATTATCATCCATGTCTTTTATATATTCTAAGTTCATAATATCTCCTTCTATTTTATTTGGTCCATATTTAATATTAAATTAGTGAGTGACTTTTTCTTTAAATTCATTTTTTTGATTGCTTTCAGTAAGGCTATTGCTCGTTCTTCCTTTTTTTGTTCACTTATTTGATTTGGATAGTTAGCTGCTTCCGTTCCAGGTCTTTTACTATATTTAAAAACTTTTACACGATCCAAAAAACCTGTCTGTACTAATATCATGGTTTTTGCAAAATCAGATTCTGTTTCACCTGGAAACCCTACTATCAAATGGGAATTAATCATTATATTTGGATTGATTTTCTTGATTTGTCTTATCTTATTTACAACATCCTGAATCATATAGGGCCGTTTCATCCGGTCCAGGATATTCTGGCTGCCAGATTGGATTGGTATGGTTATATATAAAAAGCGTGAATCCTTAAGCAGTTTTATTGTTTTTTCTGTAATACCGTTTGGATTGAATTCAGGTATAATAAATGATATTTCTTTGTTATCTATTTTTGTGATTTCAGAAAGAAGCATATCTAAATCAGTTCCTATATCGTAGCCATAAGCAGAGGCATCATCAGAACTTAATGAAAACAAAGTATATCCATTCTTAATCCCATTTTCAATTGCCGTGATTATCTCTGGAATAGGAGTGCTATGAAGCTTTGTTGTAAATTTTTCACTGCAATAGGTACAGACTCCTCTACAACCGGTTGATATTTGGATATAGCATACATTTTTTTTCTTTAGCCGGAATTCTATATGTTTGCTATGAATCAGTGTATCGTTTAAGAAATTAAGGACCCGTTTATTTAACGGTATATCTTCTTTTATATGTACGGCAGATGCCTGTGTATCTTCCGTGAAGTCGAAAAATGTCTTTATTTCACTTTTATCCCGTCCGAAGATTAAAATATCAGGATTGATTTTCAGTATGTCATTTCGGCAGATTGAACCAAGACAACCGATAATCAATATCCGTTGTTTTGGCCTTAAATTAGAATGAATTTTCTTTATTAGATTAAGGAAATAGTCTTCCTTGCTCTTAAGGAAACTGCATGTGTTTACAATCACAATATCAGCCATCATTATATCCTTTGTTTTACTCCAACCGTTTATATGGAATAGATGTTCGATGTCAGAACCATACAGGTTAACTCTGGCACATGTCTCTTTATTATAAATATAATATTTCATAATTACCTCCATGGTTTTTGTTTTCAAATAATTCGCATTCAGAGCTTAAGTAGTCCTGAATCGATAAAATTGAATCAATATTTTCTTTCCAGCCATAGGTTCTCATTTTACTTTTCTCTGCATAGTGAGTTAAAAGTTCATCCTTGTTCAGCCATAAATGGATATACTCGGTTTTAAAATCATAGGATGCTAATTTGTCAAGAAAAGAAGGCGTTAGCTGCGCACCTTCCATAATGGTAACTTCATCATTCATTAAATATGGAATGTAATCGAATAACAAATTCTGCATACAATCACAATGTCTTATATATCCAGTAATGACATCTGTATGTTCAAGTTGATACGCTTCATGTGTCGTAGTATAAAGATAAGGTTTTTCTTCTTTTGTGTGATATAACTGAAATAATCCTTTGAGGATATCAACACTTACGACTTTATCAATGTGCTGCTCAATAGCCGTCTGGTAGGCTAAAGTGGTTTTTCCTGTACCAGGAACACCGCCAATCAAAATTAATTTTTTCATAGACTCCTCCTCAAATCTATAATGTTTGAATCAAGACGAAATAAATATTTTTTGAATCATACATAATAAAATTTGGGAGGGATAAGAATGAATTTATCAAATGATTCAATCAGATTACTAAAAGATTATTCATATATTACCAATGATGAAGATTATCAAAAATTAAAATCAATCCAAAGACATACATTCACAAATACATATGACCATAGTATCCGAGTGGCATTACTTACAGGAAAAATTGCTGATAAACTAAATGCGGACCAAAAGAAGGCAATCAAGGCTGCCCTTCTTCATGACTTCTGTATGGTGGATTATAATAAGAAAAATGACCATGAAGGACTTTACATTTTCTATCATCCAAAAGAAGCAATCGAAAATTCAAAGAAATGGAATTTATCCAAGGAAGAGGAGAATGCCATCCTATCACATATGTTTCCGATTGGAAGAATTCCTACAAGCAGAATTGGATGGTCAATCACGGTGGCGGATAAAATTGTGGCAGTATATGAAAAAATATATGGAGTAACTAAAATAAAATCAATCATTCTTAAAATAGCTAATTCATAAAATTGAGTTTATTATATTCTTTAAATAGGAATTACTCCATGTAATTCCTGTTTTTTTTGCGAAATGCATAATTCCTTTCATTATAAAAACATAGGAGGAATATATGGATTACAAGGATATCATAAAGAAAAAGAGCAGTATAACCATTTTACTAATCATAATACTTGGGACTACCATATTATCGTCTGCAGAAATTCAAGACACATTAAAAGCGGATACGGAAATAATAACGGCATCCTCTTCAAATGCAATTCAGGAAGATAAAAATGTTTCAACACCAAGTAATATAAAGAACAATAAGGTAGAAATATATACTGGCTTTAAAGTAGACGAGATTGGTACAAAGTATTATATGGATAACAGGCCAGTAACAAATTCATTTGCAGTAATACGAAACGATCTGTATTATTTTGATGAAGATGGATATATGAAGACGGGATGGTATTTTGATGAAGCCTCTGATAAATGGTACTATTTTGGAACGGATGGTGCATCAGAAGAAGGATGGATAATCGATGATGAAGTGTGGTATTACTTAGAAGAAGGAATATACACAGTTGGTTGGAAAGAAATTCTATCGGAAGATGGAAATAGCTACTGGTTTTACTTTGGTGAAGATGGCCGGATGTATGCTGATGAGCGAACACCAGATGGATATTATGTCAATGAAGATGGTGTGTATATGAAAGAACCACAGATAAATGGCTATGATGATAATGATTTTGAGTGGAATAAAGACCCAAATACAGAACCCGGGCAGTTAAGTGGATTAAATATCGCTGGATATCCTGCGGAACTGTATATGCTATGTATTGCTGGAGAGACCTCCGGAATGTCAAATATGGCAGCGGTAAAAAATGGAGACAAAGGTAGCGCATATGGAATCTGTCAGTTTGATTATCGGTATGATTTAGTGAGTTTCATGAAATTTGCTTATGGTAAACATCCAGAATTATGGCCTGCATTTTCTGATTATTTAAATTTAGGAAATGGTAATCCTGAACTAAAAAGAAATGAGACAATAGGCAATGCTTTATTAGATGCGATGAAAAATGATTATGAAACGGCCATAACAGATCAGCTAGAATTCATGACAAACCGATATTGGACTGGTTTTAAAGAAAAACTTAATTCTGCTGGATTTAATCTTGATGAGCGGGACATTGCTGTATCCGCCGCGATGTTCTCTGTTAATGTAAATTGTGGAACACAGCCAAGTCTCTTTATTAATAATCTATCGCCGGATATGTCAGATGAAGAAATGATAAGATGCATATATCGATTAAGGAATACAGTACTTGCACAACAGAAAGTCGGAAAATCATTTAAGGGTACAACAAAAAGGTATCTAAAGGCAGAACCACAAATGGCATTGGATTTGCTATATGGATACATAACAATTGATTCAGATATCAGTTATGGAGGAGGTGTGGAATGGCACGGAAATCCATTTACAAACATTGTATCTACAATCCCGAAGGATGGAAGAGTGTTATACACTCCAGAAAGTACGGATTTAGATATAGCTAGTTCTTCGGTAGCAGAATCAGAATCAGAGCCAGTGGAGCCATTAGAAGAAGTTCCACCTGAATCAGAAATGCTAATAGAAGAAACAGAATCTGAGCCGACAGAGGAAATGGTTCAGTTGATTGATGGGACTTGGATTGAAAAAAGTAAATCAGGACCAGGATACGAATATATGCCAACAGAAGAAACTATAAATATGGAAGAACAGAACTTATATTAAAAAAAGGGTCAGTAGATCCTTTTTCATTATTCAAAGAGAGAATGATGCATACTAATTCAGATAAGGAAAATAAGAGAAAAGGAGACAAGAAAAACTCAATGAAAAAGCCATCAGTATTAAAAACATGTTTAATCATATTCGTGTTTTTAACAATCATGAATATGTCAAACACATTATTCAGAAATGTAAAAACCGAGGAGGTCACATATAATGAATTTTTACAGCAAATTGATAGTAGCAATGTTGAAAGTGTCAAGGTGAAAGGTGATTACATTATCGCACAGACTAAGGCGAAAGATGGAATAGTTACTCAATATCAAACCAGAAGGTTTGATGATCCTGATTTGGTCAACCGCTTAATTGAAAGTGGAGTATCATTTGAAGATGTATACTCACCAAATGGTATTTTCTTTAGTATTTTACTTAATTTTCTTCCATTGATCATATTAATTGTGTTCTACAAAAAAATGTTGTCTGGAAAAAATGGGATTATGAGTGCAGCTAATTCTAATGCAAAAGAGTATAAACCATCAGAGCAAACAATTACATTCGCAAATGTAGCAGGAGAAGACGAAGCAAAGGAATCACTTGCAGAATTAGTTGATTTTTTACATAATCCAAAAAAGTACAATGAAATCGGAGCTAAGCTTCCAAAAGGTGCACTATTAGTGGGTCCTCCAGGTACAGGTAAGACATTACTGGCAAAAGCAGTGGCTGGAGAAGCTGGAGTCCCTTTTTATTCGCTTACAGGTTCCTCATTTGTTGAGATGTATGTAGGTGTGGGAGCTTCACGTGTTCGTGATCTGTTCAAGCAGGCAAAGAAAAATGCACCATGTATCATATTCATTGATGAGATTGATGCGATTGGACGAAAAAGGGACACCAAGAATGGCAACGATGAACGGGAAAATACACTAAATCAATTGCTATCTGAAATGGATGGCTTTGATGCCTCAAAAGGAATTGTAGTCCTTGGTGCTACAAACCGGCCTGAAATTTTGGATAAAGCATTGTTAAGACCAGGAAGATTTGACCGCCGCGTTATTGTCGATGTACCTGATTTAAAAGGGCGAATTGATATTTTAAAAGTGCATGCTAAAAACGTCAAATTATCGGATGATGTGGATTTTGAAAAGGTTGCCCTTGCAACATCTGGAGTTTCTGGTGCTGACCTTGAAAATATAATCAACGAAGCTGCGATTGATGCAGTAAAAAGAGGAAATCTAACCGTTTCTCAAAAGGATCTCATGAATGCAATTGAAATTGTACTTGTTGGAAAGGAAAAGAAAACAAGGGTGTTAAGTGAAGACGAAAAAAGGATTGTTGCATACCATGAAATCGGCCATGCTTTAGTCACAGCGTTACAAAAACATACAGAACCGATTCAGAAAATCACAATTATTCCAAGAACAAAAGGTGCATTAGGCTTTGTCATGCATTCGCCAGAAGAAGAACGTTATCTGCACACAAAAAATGAATTACAGGAAATGATTATTACAACACTGGCAGGAAGGGCTGCAGAGGAAGTTGTATTTAATTCCATTACAACAGGTGCTTCCAATGACATCGAAAAAGCCACGAAGTTGGCAAAATCAATGATTACTGAATATGGTATGAGTGATAAATTTGGTTTGATTGGACTGGTCGATCATGAAAATCCATATCTGTCCAATGGAACAACTTTGAATTGTAGTCCGGGAATGGCAGAGAAAATTGATGAGGAAGTAATGCGGATATTAAAAGATTCTTATGAAAAGGCGAAAACTATCATCCAGGAACATAGAGAGGAGATGGATGATTTAGCAGAACACTTAATCAAACATGAAACAATAACTGGAAAGGAATTTATGGAACTTCTGGAAAAAGAGCAGATTTAACAACTGCTCTTTTTTGTGTGAATAAGCATTGTTTATCTTTTTCGGATTTTTAGCATAATAGAGTTAAAAATATTGAAGGAGAAGAATATGTTAAGTAAAGATTATATTTATAAGGCAATTAAAATAGCAACCAGGGCCCATGATAAACAATATCGAAAGTGCAGCAATCTTCCATATATCACGCATTTAATGGAGTGTGGTTTTATACTTTCTGGTATAACAACAAACAATGATATCATCATAGCAGGAATTCTTCATGACACGATTGAGGATACATACATTGATTATGAATTTATAATGAATAATTTCAACGAGAATGTTGCTAATATGGTAAAAGATGTATCAGAAAATAAACGTAAAGGGTTACCATCAGAAGAAACATGGGAAATCAGAAAGAAAGAGTCAATTGACCATTATGCTTCTTTGGAAGCAAAAAGCCAACTGGTTCTGCTTGCGGACAAATTATCAAATTTAAGAGCCATGAAAGACGATTATTCAATTTTAGGCGAGAGTTTGTGGGAACGTTTTAATGAGAAAAATGAGGATAAACATGCTTGGTATTACGGAGAGATTATCAGGATATTAGAACCGTTTGACTATTTGGAGGAATACAAGGAACTTAAATCTTTATATGGAGATGTTTTTAAACAGGAAGAAGGTTAAATATGAATGTAATTTATTCGATTCATAATGATTTTACAAAACTGATTTTTGATGGCACGAAATCTGTTGAATTTAGGAATTCAATTGGAAATAAAATGCAGATTGGTGACCGTATGTATATCTACGAGACTAGAAAACATCATGGAGCCGGAGCCGTCATTGGCAATGTCACCATTAAAGATATCAAAAAAATTCCATATCACAAAGTTGGAACATATTTCATATTACCTTATTATGTTGAGAAATATGGGACAGAAGAAGATAAGAATACTGTAAAATCGGCAATGGGAATCAGCCTTAATGACTATGATGAGTCAATTGTACTGAACTATTTATATGACCAGAAATCACTGGATTATATGAAAACTACCCACGATGTACCAGATGTCTTATCGAATTTGTACAGAGGTTATTCTCCAACAATATTTAATCAGCTGCATGAGAAAGTAGACAAGTTATGCAATGCGTGTGATAATTGGGCAAAGCAAATCGGGTACTATGACCTAGATGATTCGGCTTATTGGAAATACGCAATAGAGATAACGAATCCCAGAAAATATGATTCAGGAAAACCAATCAGTGATTTTCAAAACAGTATGGGAGAAGTCATAAAAAGGGCGCCACAAAGTTGGTGTTATACCATAGATTAGAAAAAAGAGCCTAAGGCTCTTTTCTTTGTGAAATATTAGTCGACAGAATCATGAATAATCTGAGTTATAGAATATGTTCCATCATCATTATAGTTTCTTTCATATGTAATATTCCATTTTCTTCTTAAAGCAAATCTTGTATTTTTTCTGATAGCTTTAAAATCATCCATCTTGTCTTTTGGAATAAGGCTCCACTTATTTCCATTTTTGTCAACCAGAGGCTTCTTCACATCTACATCTTTCGGATCCATAGGTATAAGCATACCTTCATATACACGCCCAAAATAGAAGAATAGCCAACCATATAACCGCAGTCCCTTCCATCCTCCAAAGTCATCCTCATACTTTGGAATCAGCCAAGGCTTTTCCAAGGTAATCTGAATAATATCTGTATAGGCAGTCCTATTTTTAAAATTTGCTCTCATCCAATAGGTAATTCCATCTTTTGTATGTTTTTTAATGAGCATTGTTATTCTCCTTTTCATCATTGTTGATAAAATTATAGTGCAACTATTTTGTGACAAATAAAAATAACATACTACATGCAGTTAAAAATAGAAGAGAGGGAAAAAATGAAAATTATATTTTTAGATATTGATGGAGTGCTTACCTATGACGGATATGAAAATCATGAGGCAGCACATATCGATGAAAATAAGGTGGAACTGTTAGCTGAAATTGTAAAAGAGACAGATTCAAAAATTGTATTAATATCAAGCTGGCGAGGACGGTTCATAAATGGGTCATATGTCCATCCTAAAATATATTATATTATGGTGAAGATTTTACAGAAACATGGTTTATCAATTGATGATATTGTTCCGTATATCAACGTAGAAATTACAGATAAAAGAGATACATCATCATTAACATTAAACGACCTTTCTAAAATAGAAATTAATCCAGAAACAGGAAGAGCAGCAGAGGTTCATCAATGGCTATGTAATCATCCTGAAATAAATCATTTTGTAATCTTGGATGACGAGGATAATGCATGGGACTACTATGGATATGAAAAATATTGGATTCAGCCTAATTACTATGACAAAAACGGAGGCTTATCACAAGAACATGTAAATAGGGCCATTGCCATTTTGCAAAATGTTGACAATAAAACATTATAATGATATACTGCAAAAAACATAATGGTGCAATACAAATAATGATGATTATATTAATGATAATTAAGCTGAATATAATATATAAGCTGATGATTTAGAGGAGTCAATAAAATGGAAAAAAGAGAATATGTTGAACTTTGTTTTAGTTACATAGACGAATACGGGCAAGAAAGTAAATTATCTAGAACAATTTCCAATGTTTATTTAGCAGATGGAACAATGCCATTTTAACTTGATGAATTTAAAAAGTTTTACTTGGTACAGGATTCACGCATAATCAGGTACAATGTATTAAATACGAAGAAGAGTAAGTTTTAGAAATTGGACAGGTGAAAAATATATGAGCGGTTTCAGGCAAGATCCAATCAATCTTGATGCTAGAGAATTAAGTGCAAAAGAAAAATTTTATTTTAAATGTAATAGCTGTGGAAATTGCTGCAGATATCGTCATAATGGAATTCAGGGAACTGAAATAGTTTTATCTGGACCGGATATAAAGAGAATTGAATCTTATACAAATATGCCTTTAGAAGAGATGATAGGTAAGTACATCTATATTTCGTTTGACGCTGATTTGAAACTCAAAGTTTGCTGCCTAAAATTTAAATATTCAGGATGTTGTGCTTTTTTAAAAAATGGAAAATGTTCTATATATGAGGCACGACCGCGAACATGTGCAATATATCCAGTTGGCAGAGCAATTAACTTTTCGCAGGTCGGGAAACAGTTTGTATATATAAATGATACTTATGTAATTAACTCAAAAGAACCTGAATATAAATGCTGTTATAGTAATGTAGAGCAGTATACAGTAGAAGAATGGTTTCAAGAAAATGGTGTTCCTATCCATGATACGCATGACATTCTTTGGTTTAAAAAAATGGCAGAGTATTCATACCAGGCCAATAAAAAAAAGTTGAGTACAAAAGAAATAGAAGAGATATTTAGTGATTTATATATGTAACGATAAAAGATGTTTCTAAAAGAAACATCTTTTTTTGTTGCTGAAATTATAGCATAATAAAAGTACATAAGATAAAAGGGAGAATATAGTATGGATGAAAGAGAATATATTTTAGAAGCATATGGAAATATATACAGAATAATACTTGAAGAAACTTCTTATTCTGACGGAAATTATGCTATCATAATGCACAACTATAATAAAGAATATGGTTATTGGGAAAACTGGGACGTGTTGACGACAAACATTCCTGAAGCAAAGCATAAAAAGACTAAAAGATGTGCATATGTCCAAAGTGATAAGTATTTAAATTTTGTTTTAGAAAATAAGTTAGGGATTCCAACAGGGAATGAGATTAGAAGCGGATATAATCATTATATGGAAATTCAATTTACATTTAGTTTCGCTTAAATTCAATCAATAAAAAGGTGTTCCATGAAGGAACACCTTTTTTAATCACTTTTTCACCATACGTTTAATGGCTTCTGTAGCTAATTTGCTTCTAACGGTTTCTTTCTCAGTAAAGCCAACAGTCCAACAAAGCGGAGAACCAACCATAGTCTGCAAGGCATAAGCAAGTCCATTTGTATGCCGGTCAAGTTTTGTATTATCAATCTGGTCAAGATCTCCACAGATAACAATTTTGGTTCCATCGCCTGCGCGGCTGATGATACCGAGCATCTAGTTTGGAGAAGTATTCTGGGCCTCATCAATCAATAGAATCTGATTTGTTACAGAACGTCCTCGTAAGAATCCCAAAGCTTGGGCATCAATGTATCCTCGTTGAAAGACTTCGGAAATCTTATCATGTAGTTCATCTTCGCGACCACCTTTCTGAACGCTCTTTTTATCTATAAGCAATTCAAGGTTATCCATACACCCACGAAGGAGTGGTCCGACCTTATCCTGTTCATCACCAGGCAATGCTCCAATATCATTGTCAAAAGCAACATTCGCTCTGGAAATTAGCAGTTTTCGGTATTCTTTTTCTTCAATAACTTTCTGTAGCCCACACGCTAAAGTTAAAAATGTTTTTGCTGTACCGGCACCACCTTTCAATATGACAAGTGGTGCTTCATCCGCACTGGTTAATAATGCCTCAGCCGCAAACTTCTGGCCATTGTTTCTTAATGATATGTCAAATGGAGTTGAACTATCATACTTTAAAGCAACGATTTTCCCGTTTGTATAGCGTCCTAATGCAGTAGCTGTGCCTGATTTTAACAAGCAAAATTCATTATCTTTAAAGTTGGATTGTTCATCTAAAGAAACATTGATTTCTTTTCCTGCATAGAATCCCTGTAGCAAAGTATAATCAATTTCATAATCGCAGCGGCCGTTATATATTAAATATTCCTCATCAACAATTTCATTTTCATAATCCTCTGTTTCTACATTCAGGACAGTTGCCTTTATTCTCACAATGGAATCCTTACTTACAAGAATTACATTCTTCCCTTTAGCTTTCAGTCCCTTTGCTACACGAATGATATCATTATCTGGCTTATTCATTTCCCAGCCTTCAGGTAGGACAACATCCCTACAATCTGTTTCAATCCGAATCAAGCCGGAGTTGTTTATTGAGACACCATTCAGTATATCTCCGGTTTTTCTAATATGCTCTATTTCCTTGATTGTTTTTCTGGCATTGTATCCTATATCACCTTCCCTTTTCTTTAACCGATCCAATTCCTCAATTACGGTATCTGGGATAACAACTTCGTTGTCATCAAATTTATAGAGTGCTAATGGATCCTGAATTAATACATTCGTATCTAAAACATAAGTTTTTTTCATATAATTTTGTCCTTTCTTAATGTTATTTACAAATACAGTATGTAAGATGTTGAAGAACAACGAAGTGGATTGGAAATAACATTTCTTTTTACTTTTTTCATGCATACTATTGACAAAAGGAATTGATGTTGGAGGTAAGTAATAATGAAAATAAACAAAATAAATGATATGCAGGTTGTATGCGAATTGACTGAAGACGAATTAAGTACCATGGACTTACATATCAATACATTGATGGATGACGCAGAGAAGTCTACGGCTTTTCTGAATGCTTTGATAGACGTTGCTTTGGAACATACGAATATGCTGAAGATTAAAGAACAGGCCTATTTGGATTTGTCAGTTGATAAGGATAAAAAAAAGCTCAGGGTCCTTATTAATGGGATAGGAGCGAATATATTTCATGAAGACTTTCTGGGAGAACTTGCTGCATTATTACAAGGTATTGGAGGAATCATGGAGGAGGAAATTACAGATGAAGAAGATATCGATGAAGAAGATATTGATGAATCAGATGTTGATGCAATGCTGGAATATGTGAATGAACAGTATTATGCATATAGGACAAATCTTAAGCAGATGGCCGCCGAAATAAAGTATACTGGACATGTATGTATTGAGTTTAAAACACTTGATGAGATTACCAATACACTTAAAAAATACAATAAAGAGTTTACTGGAGAAAGTGAACTGTTAAAAAAGGACAAACACTATATTCTACTACTCACATTTAACGATAAACAAAAAAGTGAATATGATAACCTGATGTTTAGTATTGCGGATTTTGTGGACATGACTGATGTTACACATGCAAAAAAGGCTTATATGGATGAACATTACGAAATTATTATAGCGAAGGAGGCATTTAACAAAATGTTGCATTTATAAAGAGACGTAGGTCTCTTTTTTATTATCCTATTAACGGATACATTATATTAGAAAATAAGATGACAGGCAGATATAAAATAGTAAAGGAGAAAAATATGAAATTAGAAGAAGCAAAGTATTATCTGGATATATTGGAGAAGGTTGATATGGATCCAGAACTCGTTTTTACAAGTTTGTTCAGCACAAAAGATAATACAATTGAGGAGTGTGACTTATTAAATCTCTATTATAGAGTGACCGACTATAACGGATTATCATTGCATCAGTACATAAAAAAGGCTGTAGGTAGAGTGTTATCTAATGATGATATATTGGCTGACATAAGTATAGATAAGCCAACACGCATTAATCTCTGGTTATGGAATATAGAATATGAAAATGAGCAGGAAAGGATGAAGCTGCTCATTACTCAAATTGATTTATATCATAAAACATATTTTATCCGTAATTACCGTGATTCATATCTCGAATTCACAAATGAAAAAATTAAAAAATTTAACCCAAAAAGAGATAAAGGTCTCATTGAATTAGAAAATCATTTGGATATGACATTGCAGGACAGAATTTATCTTATGAAAAAGGATATTAAAAGAATTTGGCCAATATCCGATTCGCTATCATATGTCTGGTTCTATTTATTCATGAATCAATCGGTAAAAGAAACAATCCGAAAAGCATACAGAGAAAGAGAGAAAGAATATAATGATCTGGTAAATGAGGCGGAAATTCAATATAGCAGAAAGAGAGAACAGCAAGACAAATATAAAAAGTTATTACCAGAATATATAAAGAGAGAACAGATGGCTGAAGCCTATATAAGGGAAAAGCTAAAGCAGTTAGGTTATGCAGAAAAGGAAGCAGTAGCTTCTCTTTTTGACACAGTATAAAAATATCTGTCATTATACTTATGGAGGTAATAACATGGAAGTATGTAGGATGATTTCAATCGATTCATCAACCAAAAAAACAGCTCTGGCTGTATTTGATAATGGGAATTATAAAACTGTAAACCTGATTGACTGTTCAGATTTAAATGATATGGCCGACAGGTTTGCATCTATGGCAGAATATATCTATGATTATTTGGAAAAAACAAAGCCTTATATTATCTATATGGAGGAAACTGTCGTAGAAAGGAATGCCAGTACACAACGATTCTTAACAAGGTTACAAGGTGTTATATATGCTTACTGCATGAGAAATGATTGCGAATTCAATACAATACGTCCTACAGAGTGGCGAAAATTAGTCGGAATGGAACAGGGAAAAAAAGGACGGGATGTATTAAAAAAAGAGGCAATCAATTTGGTTTTAAAGGAGTTTGGAATAACGGTTACAGATGATGAAGCTGAATCAATTTTAATAGGACTTGCAATAATAAAAAAGTTTGAGAAAATGTAAAAAAGCAGGTTAACCTGCTTTATGTTTTTTGGCTAAGAAAGGTTGCAGCTCTCAAAAGCCAGATTAAATATTTCAAGACTAATAATTAATGTTTTAATTGAACTTATCACATTGGGATAATCATAAACGGTGACGAAATCCATAAAATGATATTTCTTATTTAACTTAAATAGATATTTCATCATTTTATCTCGGGCTTTATTATAGTCTTTATAAATAGTCCTTTCACCACGTTTTTTCTTTCGATAAAGATTTTTTTCCTCTTTTTTTACATCATCATATAAATCCTTTAACGTTTTAGCTATTTCGTCATTGCTTGAAAGTAATTTTATAAGTGCCTCTTCATTAGTGAACATTAGTCTTATGCCTCCAACTGTTATTATATATAATATAATGTGTAAAAGCATTGTAAAAATTGGGCAAAAACACAACTATATAAGAAGGGATAAGGAGATTATTTAAAAATGGTAGATAAATTAGTGCATAAACTGGCTGAAACTGTATCTGATATAGGTGGTAATGTATACTTTGTGGGCGGATATGTAAGAGACGAATATCTAAATCGTAACAATAAAGATATTGATATTGAAGTCTATGGTATATCTTCAGAACAACTAAAGTGTATCTGCCAAAAATTTGGGAATGTCGATGAGATAGGAGCCTCTTTTGGTATCCTGAAAATCAAAGGAATTGATTTAGATATTGCAATGCCAAGAATAGAGCGAAAGATTGGTAATAAGCATACGGATTTTAGTGTCTCAGTTGACCCATATATGTCAACAGAAGAAGCTTCTAAACGAAGAGATTTTACTATTAATGCTTTAATGAAGCATGTATTATCAGGTGAAGTCATTGACCATTATGGTGGATTAAATGATTTAAACAAAAAAATAATACGGCACATCAACGATGAAACATTCATTGAGGACCCACTACGTGTTTATAGGGCTGCAGGATTTGCCTCAAGGCTGGATTTTGAAATTGCGCCAGAGACAATGGACCTATGTAAAAAAATCAATACATCACTTATTGCAAAAGAGCGGGTATATGAAGAAACAAATAAAGTTCTTTTAAAATCCACAAAACCAAGTATATATTTTAATATGCTAAGAGAAATGAACCAACTTAAGAGTTTCCCAAATTTAGAGCGTCTGATAAATGTTCATCAAAATCCAATCTGGCATCCGGAAGGTGATGTTTGGAATCATACAATGGAAGTGATTGATAAGGCGACATTGGTCAGGGACCAGACTTCTTTCCCGCTTGGTTTTATGTACGCAGCTTTGTTCCATGACATTGGAAAGGCAGATGCAACCACAAAAGGTTTTGATGGACAGATTCACTCCTTAGACCATGAAACCATAGGAGCACAGCAAGTACCAGTGGCTTTAAGTAAATTAACCTCAGATGTGAAATTAAAATCATATGTACAAAATTTAGTAGAAAATCATATGACACCACATTTCATGACAAGAAAAACAAGTGAGAAAACAACAAACAGGTATCTTGACAGATGTGTAGCGCCTAATGATTCCATCATCCTGTCATACATAGATACTTCAAAAGCTGATAGGGAAGAATTAGCACTTTCTGAAGATGGTTGGTGGGATAACCGTCTGGCAGTATATGAGAAAATAAAAAAGGAGCCAGAAGTTACAAGCAGGGATTTAATCAAGTTAGGCTATAAGCCGGGACCCATGTTTAAAAAGATTATAGATAAATGTCATCAAATTCACCTTGCGGGAGTTGATAAGGAAGATATTTTGAAGCAGCTTTCTAGTATCGTGAAGGGAATTAGTCAAAAAGAAGAAAATGAACGTTAACTTTTATCAATAAATAGACAAGAATACTTTCACCTCTAAGCGTAGTGAAGGTGAGAGATGAATTGTATTTAAATTAATTAGTTGTCAAATTCAAAAAAACATATCATAATATATAAGAATTACTTGGATTACAAATCTACTGTTAAGAAAACCAATTAACAGTGATGTAATATAATTTTTAGTAACTAAAACAAGGCTGGGACGGCCTGCAGCGCTCGTGGATATAACGTAAGACATAGAGTGTCATATTCATGCAGTTGTAGGTGAAGCGAGAATCCACGACTTCTATCAGTTGTGGTAGTTCAAAGAAACCAAAGCTACTGGAATCCACAGTGGCTTTTTTTGTGCTAAAAAAGGATGCATACTAAAAATAAATAAGATTAAAGGAGAATTAAAATGAAAACATATTTTTTGATTGGATGGAATGATGAATATATAAATTTAAGAATAGCTGATGGACCATTTAAAAATGATGAAAAGGAAGTTCGAATTAAAAGGGAAATTATTAAAATGTTGATAAAGGTATATGGCTATACAGCTGAAAAAGCAGAAAAAATTTATAATACCATAGTAATGGGTGGTAATTACACAGATATGAGAGGAGAGGGTATCAATTTATGTATTTGGCCAAATGGAGCGACTTTACAATATGGTGGCTGTTTTGAAGACCGGATAGAAGTAATAGAATACGATATGATTACTGGTTTGGAAGTGGATACGCCAGTGGGAACTATCCATTCAATCATACATCCAGATAAAGAGAACCCTGGAATTGCTACACTAATTAAGACGAAAGGCGAACCAGGAGTAATGATACAATATAATCCTGAATCTAACCAGATTATATCAAAAATATATACTAAGGAAGATCCGGAGGGAGAACCTAAAGAATTCATATTGAGTTAATTAATACGGAATAATATGATATACTAAAATAAAGCAAAACAAGAAAGGAAACATAATGAAACGATGTGATATATGCATAGAGGAAACATGCAATGGAAAATTCAATTGTAATTGTGATAGATGCGAAAATTTGAGCAAATGTTATCGAATCCTACACCCAACCATCCGTCTAACAACAAAATGTACCCAAAAATGCAGTCCATTGATCTTTGCCCTGATATCTTCAGGTACAAAGGGATCGTCTGTTTTTAGCTTCATGGCACACCTCCTGATGTTTTCCTGTAAGAAGTGTACCATAATTTGATGGGATTTTCCAATACATCTTGACAGAATCCAAAAGCATCCGTATAGTAAAGGTAGGTGGTCACGACATCCACCTACCTTTCTCATTAACTTATCATAGAAGATCTCAATTTACAGACTTTTTTTCATACTCTCTTCAATTCTCTGTTTTTTATTTTTACAACTGTTCGATTAGAAAATCATATAAATCATCAAATGTTTTAAGTACCACATCTTTCCCATCAATCATGATTGAACCTTCTTTCCATAATTGGCCATATTCATATTCACAGGTAAAAGGATATAATATGTCATAATCATCATGGAACACTTCTTTTAAATACTTTAAAACAGTATCTTTCATGGTTGGAAAAATCAGGATGCTGTCAATACAAGTTTCTAATAGGACATCATTGAGCTGGTCCATTTTTAAATCAATATCTTTCATTGTCTCTAAAAGCATATGGAATTGTTCTCTTGATGGGATTCCTTCAATGATAATATAATCATTACCAAAATACATTTCGTATGTCCCATCTTCATTTTTAGTAAGAATCTTACCATCTGGAGTTACAGCTACATTGTCTACAGTTTCTTTTGTAATCTTATTCATGACCTTCATAATAATTTCTCCTTTATTGTATTTATTGTAAATATGCCAGTATTTTATGATTCATAGTTGTCAAATTAGTTATGAATACATACTAGACATGAAAAAAGAAAAGGAGAGCTGAATAATGAATAAGTTTAAAGAACATTTTAAGACTGTCTGTAATCATAAGAAATATGTTTTTCTTAATTGTCTTGTAGCAGGAATGCCGATAAGAGGAATTTTACATGATTTATCAAAATTTTCTCCGACAGAATTTCTGGAGAGTGTAAAGTATTTTCAGGGAAATCGTTCTCCTATTGATGCCTGCAAAGAGGTTAATGGTTATTCAAATGCCTGGATGCACCACAAAGGCCGGAACAGACATCATTACGAATACTGGCAGGATAATTTCGACAATGGAGGTGTTCCACTTCAAATGCCATTTGAAGATGCACTGGAACTTATATGCGATTATCTTGGAGCCGGTATGGATTACCAGAAAGAAAATTTCACTTATGAACAAGAATACGAGTGGTGGAAACTAAAATCATCAAAACCAATTGCCATGCATCTACAAACAAAGATGTTTGTAGAATTGATGCTGAAACAGATGGCAAAATGTAATAGTAACCAGATTTTAAGAAAAAAATATGCTAAGAAGCTATACCGTATAGCTGAAAAAACCATAAAGGAGCCTGGAAAATGATAAAGATAATTATTTTTTGCTTTATCATGTTGGTTGTATTTGTCTTTGCGCTCATAATTCCTGAAGATGATTATCGTACTAATTGTGAGACTCATTGTTACGATAGGAGCTTATATAAATGTGGCAAATGCAGTAAACGTTTTTGTAAATATCATAAGCTAGCAAAAACAATGGATGATGTTGAAAAAACAAATAAATTTGAGGAGGAGACAATATGAATGGTGTACCAGTGGAATTAAGGGTTAAAGAATTAGAAGAACAGGTTAACGAACTGAACCATACAATTGACCAAAAAGACACTTACATTAATAGCATATTAGAAGAAAAATCTAAACTGAATATTGATAATAATCAGTTAAGAAGTGATTTGAGTGAATCAAAAAAGCATGTTGATATGCTTATATCAACAATAGAAAGCTTGTCAAAAGCTCTGTCAAAATAAACTAAAGCAGCCAAATGGCTGCTTTTTCTCACATAATATAGAAAACATACAGGTGGAGATGAAAAATGACGAATGATGCAATTATAAATAAACAACAAATCACGCTTACTGAAGAAGAACAACGAAAAGCAGAAGAGTTTCATAAATCAAGAATTGCTTTTATTTATGTGGATGGAAAGATTCAATATAATGAAGATAAAGAAGATGATCGTGACCATATGCACTGGGTAATGGAGGATTATGGTATATCCCGTAATGATTTTGAAAACTCAAAAAGAGGATATATTTCAAATGGGCGGATTTTCTTTTATCAAGGGAGCGATTTTGCAGAGGTAGAACTTAATGAAATTTCATTACAGGATTTAGTTGATTTGATTGACAAACACAATCAGTATTTTGATGGCGAAACAATACTGGTTTACAGTGGAGTGAATATTGGGAAGGTAGGAGAAATTTGGAAGCCGTTAAGTTGTATTTTAATCATAGAAAATAATTAAATGTGGAGGATAAAACTATGTTTCGTATAAAAGTTATGGACCATCAATCGGCCTTCCACTATGTATACAATCATGCTGGATATAGTGGGAATAAGAATTTTGCTGTATTAAGCATACAGGAGTATCCAACCGATATGATGGGTATACAATATAAATGTGGAGGTAACTGTAAGGATGCGCTTAATATCTGGTTCTCTGATATAACGGACAAGGACAGAGAAAGACAAGGAACGTATATTAAGTTGATTACGGATGAGGATGCTGAGGAAATTTATAAATTTGTGATGAACATAAAGGATAAAGACATCGAACAATTAATTATTCATTGTAATATGGGAGTATCGAGAAGTCCTGCAGTTGCAGCAGCAATTTCAAAAGCATTGACAGGCTCAGATGACGAATTCTTTGGAGGTAAATTTATTCCCAACATGGTGGTTTACTATACTGTTTTAAAAGCATTTGGATTAGATAATATACCACAGTTCAGTAACTATAATAATTATATGATTTAAACCAGGCCAGAAGGCCTTTTTTAATATCTATCTTTCATATTCTTTTTGAAAAATAATTCGAAAAGAGGATATTATATGAAACGAAAGATTTGGCTTTGTGGTATTGTAACTGTTTTAACTTTGGCATCAACATTTAACTCATTCGGAGCTATGGAACTAAAAAATCATTCCGCGTCTTACCAAATGAATGGTCAATGGAAGACGGTTGAAGTAAGCCGATATTGGCAAGATGGATTGGCAGATGGATGGTATGAGGAAGATGGAAAGACATTTTATATTTTTAATGGAAACCCTGTCTCGTTAATGTATAAGGTTGATGGGAAAATTTATTACTTCAATGAAGACGGAAGTCTTCTAAAAGAAGACAGTCAAGATTATCTTAATCTTTTTTTCTTTAATTTCTGAAATACATAACGCAAAAATTCAAAATAATACAACATGGAGCTATGATTGCTCTGCAATGACGGATTATCAAAGGTATGCACTTTTATACATATATTGTAAACAGTACATTCCAGCATCATACGATCTCGGCGATGCAGGATTTAAAATAGAAAACAATCATTTAATGCTTGATATAACAAACCCAAGATATGATGTAGAAAAAATAACAGATGATTTCCTGCAAAATTTTTCAATCAGTGATGATATGAGTGACGAACGAAAAATCAGGATCATACATGACAAAATAGTAGAAATGTTTTCCTATGATTATTCCTATACCAATATGAGTGATGATTTAAAAGAGGCATTAAAACATAACAATAAAATTGTATGTGGCGGATATGCAGGTATATTTAAATTGGTCTGTGAAAATTTTGGATTGGAGTCAGAAGTCATTACTGGAATGGGAAACGGAGAACTTCATGCTTGGAATAAGGTAAAAGCAAATGGAGAATGGAAATATGTTGACTGTTGTTGGGATGATACATCAAATTCCCATACATGGTTTTTAAAAACAAAAGAATATTTTGACCAGACACACCAGGAATCATAAATAAATATTGTTGCACTTAGAAATAGTACATTATTAAATCATAAAACATAAATTGGAGGAAAAATAAATGTTAGGAAGAATGTCAGTAGAATCATATGAGGAGAATAAACCAAATCAAAAACGAAAATTAAATAAACTGTTTTTTATTCCCGCAATCTTAGTTTTAATCCTGTTTATCCGATTTGAAATATTCACACGGATACCGGAGGGATATGTGGGAGTTGTAATCAAATTTGAACAAGCAACAGGAGAGGCTCTAACACCAAACTGGTATCCAAAACTTCCATTTATCACAAAGATAGTAAAAATGGAGACCAGAATCCAGAATCTTGAAGCAGTAACAACACAGGCTGAATTGGCAGGGAAAGAAACGGTTTCTTTAATATTACAGATGAAATATCGGTTAGATAGTTCAAAAGCAGTGGATGTCTATAAACAGGCCGGAGCTTCCTATCAGGATAAGCTAATACCACAGTCAGAAATCCTGGATGTAATTAAATCAACGATCCCAAAATATACCATTGATGAATTTGCAGAAAAAAGGGCTATTATAGGTACAGATGCTCTTGATGCACTTAATGAAAGATTTAACTCAAGAGGCATCATTTTCACAAGTATGTCCATCAGCAATTATAATTTTGATTCAACAATGGAATCAGCAATCTCTGCAATGAATGCAGCAACTCAGGAACAGAAGACACAGGCCATAAAGATTCAGACAGAAAAGGATCGGGCAGCGGCAGATAAGGAAATTGCAATTACAAATGCAGAAAAAGAAGCTCAGGTGGCCATCAAAAAGGCAGAGGCAGAGGCTGAAGCAATCCGCATCAAAGCAGAAGCGGAAGCAGAAGCCAATGGTAAAATCAGTGCTTCTGTTACGGATGAACTGATTCGTTATAATGAAGTGGAGAAGTGGAATGGCTCAAAAGCTACCGTTATTACAAGTGGATCCGTAATAACCGATGTAAATAAGGATATGAGGAATGATGTGAAAAATGAAAATAACTGATAAAAGTGATGAAAATGCATTTCGCTTCGAAAATCTTGAGCTAGAAGACATATTCAGATTTGATGGTAGGCTTTTCATGAAGGTTGCATATAGTGAAATTAATGCCTATGATTTCAGCAAATCACGATTGACTGAAATCAGCACAGATACAGTGGTAGAGTATATTCCAAGTGAATTGATTTTACATGGGAAATACTGGAACATAAAAAAAGAAAGTTGAAAGGAAAAACTATGAAATATACGATTGAAACAACCAAAGATGGATGTGTAGAAGTTTTGGAGTTCCATGATAGAAGTAAGTACATGAAAAAACATATCAAAACACCATATGGCTCCAAATGTGAGGATAAAGATTTTGTAGAACAGATGGAAGAAGATGGAGTCTGTGAGGAGATACTTGAGAGGGTTAGTGTATTTGACAGCTTTCTGGCAAGTGAGTTTCTGGATATTGCAGAACTTGATTGTTAAATCAAAGATGTGGCAATAACACATAGACAACCTCATAAGAACAGAGTAGAAAGACAGATATTATATCTGTCTTTTTTCATACTTTTTTACGAAAAACTATCATAATAATTTTGGATTAGCACTCTTGACACTTGAGTGCTAAAATAAAGGAGGAATAAAACATGAGCAAGATTATTGGTATAGACTTAGGAACTACAAATAGTTGTGTATCTGTTATGGAAGGTGGGAAACCGACTGTCATTGCCAATGCTGAGGGAGTAAGGACAACTCCGTCTGTTGTTGCATTTACTAAGACAGGAGAAAGATTAATTGGTGAACCGGCAAAGCGCCAAGCGGTCACTAATGCCGATAAAACAATCTCCTCGATAAAACGGAATATGGGAACTAACTACCAAGTAGATATTAATGGAAAAACATACACTCCTCAGGAGATTTCAGCCATGATTCTTCAGAAACTGAAGGCAGATGCTGAAAGTTATCTGGGTAAAACGGTAACAGAGGCAGTAATTACAGTTCCGGCATATTTCAATGATGCACAGAGACAAGCAACAAAAGATGCGGGCCGTATCGCAGGGCTTGACGTAAAACGTATCATTAATGAACCGACAGCGGCTGCATTGGCGTATGGCTTGGATGATGATAGGGAACAGAAAGTTATGGTATATGATCTTGGTGGTGGGACGTTTGATGTGTCCATTATTGAAATCGGTGATGGTGTCATTGAAGTTTTATCTACAAATGGAGATACACACCTTGGCGGCGATGATTTTGATACGGCAATTACAAACTGGCTTATTTCTGAATTCAAAAAAACAGAAGGAGTAGATTTATCAAATGATAAGATGGCTCTTCAACGTTTAAAGGAAGCTGCTGAAAAAGCAAAAAAGGAACTTTCCTCAACAACTACGACTAATATCAATCTTCCTTTCATTACAGCAACATCAGATGGACCAAAGCATTTGGATATGAACCTTACGAGGGCTAATTTTGATGAGCTTACCCATGAACTTATTGAAAGAACTGCAATTCCAGTTCAAAATGCATTAAGGGATGCTGGAATCTCAGCCTCTGAATTGAATAAGGTCCTATTGGTAGGCGGTTCAACAAGGATGATTTCAGCTCAGGAAAAGGTGAGGCAACTGACTGGGAAGGAACCAAACAAATCCTTGAACCCAGATGAATGTGTTTCTCTTGGTGCGGCAATCCAGGGTGGAAAACTAGCTGGAGAAACAGGTACTGGAGATATCCTATTACTTGATGTAACACCATTATCATTGTCAATTGAAACAATGGGTGGAGTCGCAACAAGGTTAATTGGACGGAATACGACAATCCCTGCTAAAAAAAGCCAGGTATTCTCAACTGCAGAGGACAATCAAACCGCTGTCGATATACATGTTGTTCAGGGAGAACGGCAGTTTGTCAAAGATAATAAGACATTAGGACGTTTCCGATTGGATGGAATCCTTCCTGCTAAAAGAGGCATCCCACAGATTGAGGTAACCTTTGATATTGATGCAAATGGTATCGTGAATGTTTCGGCAAAAGATTTAGGAACTGGCAAGGAACAGCACATCACAATCACTTCTGGGTCAAATATGTCGGATACAGATATTGACCGTGCAGTTAAGGAGGCGGAGATGTTCGCCGCAGTTGATAAGGAAAAGAAGGAAACTATTGAAAATTATAATGCAGCCCAAAGTGTTGTTACCAATATTGAGCAGAACATGAGGGATTTGGATGGTAAAATCAGTACTTCCGATAAAAATATGCTCAATGAGAAAATTTCAGCTATTAAGGATATAGTAAATCATCATGATATCCAATCTGTTACACCGGAAATGGGAAGGGACCTGAAAACTAAATCGGATGATCTATTAGAAACGGCACAGCGTATATTTTCCTCAGTATATGAAAATACAGATGCAGCCAAACCGGATAACCAAGACATAGATGAAACAGGGCATGATGACAATATCGTCGATGGTGAATTTCAGGAAATTTAAATATATAGAATCTTCAAAAGGAGCTGGAGCACAATCCAGCTCTTTTTACGATATTAAATCTCCACATACTATATATATCAGCGAAGAGGAGAGATTAAAAATCAGATTCTTATTAATAGTAAACCGGCATTTCTGAATGATGGAGTCCTAACATCCGGATATGGCAGTATAACGTTTTATGATGAACAGACTGTTCCATACCATTTAAATGAAGGACAACATATTGCGAAAGTAGGAACTTTTGTTGATGCAGATATAGAAACATGTAAAGGTATATATAAAGCTGATTCTGTCACTATCTATGAAATAAAAGAAACAAACCGAAAAGAGACAATAGAGTGGATGACGGAAAATGGGATAAACCTTAAAAACAATTGTTCTTATTATTTAAGAATGGCTGTGGATGCAGGTTACCATTGCCTGATTCAATATCTTATTGAAAGTGGAGCTGACATAAATAATGCAGACGGATATCCATTGCGGAAAGCTGCAGGAAAAGGGCTTTATGAATCAGTCAGATTGTTAGTTGAAAGTGGTGCTGATATTCATATGAATAATGAGGCTGCATTCCAGGCAGCAGTTTTAAATGGACATCTGGAAATCATGAAATATTTAGTAGGAAAAGGCGCTGATATTCATGTCTATGATGATTATGCACTGCGCACAGCTTCAGCAAAGGGATATATTGAAATCGTGAGGTTTTTGATAAGTAAAGGAGCCAATATCCATGTTTACAATGATAACGCATTGAGTGCAGCGGCTTTAAATGACCATTTTGATATAGTAAAACTTCTGGTTCGTTATGGTGCAGACATTCATGCATCAAATGATGATGCTTTATTATATGCAGAGAAATATAACCACAACGATATTGCGGAATATTTAAAATATATAGCAAAGAAAAAACAGTTATTTAGTATTAAAAGACTACTAAGTAATTAGACTACATAATCTTTAAAACAAGATAGGAAGGAAAATTAAATGAGTAAATTTAGTGGAAAATGTGATTTTTTTGACCATATTGAAATATTTGGACTTGATAATGTATTAAAATCAAACATATATGTTGGGTCAGATGATGAACCATTAGTTCTTAAAAGCAGGAAAGACTGTATCCCTTATTATCCATATGTTATTGGCGCATCATTCACAACAAACGGTATAGGCACCATCAGACTTTCGAGTAAATCATGGGTTGATATTGAAGAAGAGCGATATGGTCATATGTCAATCCATGATTATTACAGAAATGAGCTAAAGAAAGAATTGGAAAAATCATACCATAATGATTCCGAAGTTAAATAAAAGAGCCAGTTGGCTCTTTTTAATTTCTATTATTACTATCAAGATATATTTAGAGAGTAAAAAACCACTTCTAAACAAATCCGCCTTTAGTAGTGTAAGTAGTGGCAGTTCATATAGACATCTCATAAATACCTCTATACTAGTTTTATCCCAATAGTACATGTTTGTTTTTTGGAATTCATTAACATACTTATAAAAAAGGATATAAGAGAGGATTATGAATGGATATATTTGAATATTACAAAAAAACTGAAGAAGAAAAGAAATATGATGAGCCGTTAGCATCACGCATGCGGCCAAACACATTGGATGAGGTTGTTGGCCAAAAGCATATTATTGGGAAAGGGAAACTACTATATCGTGCAATCATGGCAGATAAATTAGGCTCTATTATATTTTATGGTCCACCAGGAACCGGAAAGACTACATTGGCAAAAGTGATTGCAAATACAACAAGCTCAAATTTTAAAGAATTAAATGCGACCATTGCCGGAAAGAAGGATATGGAAGAGGTCATAAATGAGGCAAAGAACCAATATGGAATGTATGGAAAAAAGACAATCCTATTTATAGATGAAATACATCGTTTTAATAAAAGCCAACAGGATTTTTTGTTACCTTTTGTAGAGAAAGGAACAATTACTTTAATTGGAGCAACAACTGAAAATCCATTCTTTGAAGTGAATAAAGCATTACTGTCAAGGTCTCGTATATTTGAGCTAAAGCCACTTGGAACGGATGATATCAAAGATTTGCTAAATCGTGCAGTGACAGATAAAGAAAAGGGATTTGGTGATTGTAACGTTGTATTTGATGATGATGCAGTCGAATTCCTGGCTGAAATATCAGGTGGAGATGCACGTGCTGCTTTGAATGCTTTGGAAATTGGAATACTTACAACCGATAAGTGTGAGGATGGAACAATCCATATCACTTTGGAAATTTCAAAGGAGTGCATCCAGAAACGCGTTGCCAATTATGATAAAGACGGAGATAATCATTATAATACGATATCAGCATTTATTAAAAGTATGCGTGGTTCAGATCCGGATGCTGCAGTCTATTATCTTGCAAAAATGTTGCAGGCTGGAGAAGATGTCAAATTCATTGCAAGACGAATTATGATATGTGCTTCTGAGGATGTCGGAAATGCAGATCCTATGGCATTAGTTGTTGCAACCAATGCGTCATTGGCAGTAGAACGTATAGGGATGCCAGAAGCAAGGATTATTTTGTCACAGGCTGTTTTATACATTGCCACAGCGCCTAAAAGCAATTCTGCAATTAAAGCAATTGATTCTGCCATATCTATAGCTTCTGATGGAGTATATTATTCAATTCCTCTTCATTTAAAAGATTCTCACTATATTGGAGCCGCAAGCCTTGGGAGAGGAACCGAATATAAATATCCTCATGACTATGAAAATGGGTATGTAGAGCAGGAATACCTTCCTGATAAATTACAAAAAACAAAATTTTATAATCCGACATTGAACGGTTATGAAAAAAATATTGTGAATCATTTAAAGGCTCTTCACAAGACTGCAATTTGATAAAAAATAAAGCTTCATTACTCTTAATATATAAATCTGACATTATATATTAAGGAAGTAAAAATTTGTGCCAGATTCATTGTTTGGCTCAAACTATATTTAGAAACAATAGACTTAAATTATATAGGAGAATAACCATGAATTGGATTAATGTAAAAGACAAAAGTAAGATGCCAGATGAAGATGGTTGGTATTGGGTGACGATTAAGGACTACTTTTTTAACTGTGAAAAGGCAGTAGAAGCCGAGTACAAAAATGGGATATGGTATGATCATAATCATTTAAAACTTGATGTTGTCGCTTGGTATTCTGTAAAAAAACCGGCTCCATATGGTGAGCTTGTAGATGATAAAAAGCCTGATTTGATAGAACAAATATTATCAAATTCTGAAGCAATAAATAAAGAAAGCACAGATCATTTATTAAAATGGTTTAAGGAACGTCAAGAAAAAATGACTTTGGTACAAAATGATACTTATAAAGACTGGCTTTATGAATATACTTCCACCAATGGAACGTTTTGTGATGATTCTCTTTTGTATAGTGAAGAGGATAATAATAGAGAAAACTCAATGTTACTTTCCTATTTTATGAGTTATATAGAGAGTCTTGAAAATGCAACATATTATGACGAAGATGGGTGGGAACATTATGTTTTTAAACTCAAAGATAAATATTTTGATATTTGTACCATATGTGGACAAGGAGCGTTCACTGTCATAAAAGAATGTAAACAAAATGATAAAGCAATCATCCTAAATTAGCAAAAGAGCCGAACATCGGCTCTTTTATATTATAAAGAAAACAAAACTGGAGAGAAGTCATGTGGGAACTTGAAGAAATTGATTTTGAAAATTTATATAATTATGTAATAGAAAATCCTAATAGTGCTTATACTATCAGTTTGCTTGAAATAAAGGAAAAGGTAAGGAAGTTCAAAGAAGAGAAAAAAGCCTGAAAATGAGATTGAAAACAGAAAGATGATAAGTATGCGTCAAAAAGCTCCGAATAAATAGCTCCGGAAAAATATTTATTTCAAGCTTTTCATGGCTTTTCCGGTAAAAAGAAGCCTAGCCTCAATTCACAGATAATAAACACTTTACAAATTAAACCTGAGAACTTAGTTGATTTTTGTTACTTATAAATTAAAAACATAATTATACTAAATTGATTAAAAGGAGTTCAATATGATGGAGATTAATAAAGAACTGTATATCAAACAGTATGGATATAAGGCATATAAAGAATTCTGTAAGAAAAATCGTGTAATAACACCGATGAATACAGGCACAAGAACAATGAAAACAGAAAAGGTGTATTCAAGAAAACGAAAACATAAAAACGAATGGCCAGATAACTAAAACAGAAATGGAGTAAAAAAGAAAATATTGAATTAAATTAGTTAGAGGCTCGGTACTTTAGTGCTGAGTGGTTCACCAATGTATCAAAGACGGCTATTAATTTCATAAATCATAAAAAGAGCCAATAAGGCTCTTTTTTAATGGTGATGATTATCCAATATATTTAGAGCCTCATCCAATATATCTTTGGTTTTTCTTTCATTCACAACTCTTCTGGCATATTCAGGAACTCCATAATATGCACCAGCAATGCTTCCAGCAATTGCTCCTATTGTATCAGAATCACCATCAAAAGATAGTACATTATCAATAACTCCCTCATAACTATCGGCATAGTAAAAACATATGGCTGCTGCTGGAACAGAAAAAGGGCAAACTGTAGGTCCAATACTATATTTCAACTCTTCCATAGTGAACTCTTTTAATGCTACACCATGAGAAATATATAAATCAGTATGTTTTGGAGCATAAAATTTTGTAATATATCTAAAAATCTGATCTTTTGAATATCCATTCTTTGCCATCCAGGTAGAAGTAGCTGTTATTACAGCACCTGCGATACCTTCATAATGGTTATGCGTTGCAGCAGCACTGGCAATTGAGTATAATATCACATCATCTAAGCAACTGAAATAATCAGGAATAGGAGAAATTCTCATTGCCGAACCATTCCCAAAACTGCCATATGGTGTTAAAAAATCAGAGTAAACCCAAGAATAAAAAGCTCCTCCATAAGAGGCACCTGCAAATGGCATTATTGCATAATCCTTATATTTCTGTGCAAATGGATTTTCTTCAAATGGATAGTTACTATGTTTATTATAATCATTCAGTTCAAGATTTCTTTTCTGAACAATAATTTTCTCTTTTAAGCATGCTGCTGTAGCACAAGATAGGATAGTATCATCTGTTGGACAACTGCCAGTTTGAATACAGGTATGATAATTCAAATTTTTCCTTTGTTCAATTGTAAATCCAAATTCATATGCACTTCCTGCAATATCTCCAAATAAAGCTCCATAGAAAGCAGCCGGATACTTGAAACTTTTGCCCTTTTCATTTGGTGATTCAGCAACTTGAAACTTTTTATGTAAATAGTCCATATCAATAACATAAATACTGTTACTACATAACTCCTCAAATTGGTTATCAGTGATGTCTTTATTTAAATAACTGGTTACGACTTTTGATATAACAGATGGCGCAGCTCCACATTCTAAATTTTCACGGGCTATTTTCATTAAAGTAGGGTTTAAATCAGGGTAATCATAAACAGTAGTATCAATACCGGATAGTTTGCCCAGCATTACCTGTTCTTTCTGCCAGGTTGATATCTCAAACTCTGGAGTGAGATTAATTTGTTTTTTGAAAAACTTATTTTTTAACAAGTAAATCAAATTCATATATATTTATCATTCCTTTCAAAATTTAATTTTAATGATAGTATGAATGCCGGTCTACTTTATATGAAATTTAAAAGTCCAGAATCAGGAACTTCTTACATTATTTATTTAGATACGATATCAAAATCTTTGATTTACAAGGAGGATCAAAAACTTGAAATACAAAAAAATGAAACAGAGATGGCTCTCGTTTTTAATGGCCAATTTTATAGCGATTTCATCAATGGTTACGTGCATGCCATTGAATTCTTTTGCAATACCTGACGATACAAACATCACAACAAATCCAATAAATCCGGATGGAACCATTCCAAATGGAAACAAACCTCAGGATAAGACAGAAACAGCCCGTGTATATGTCAATAATACACCAATTCGTCTTGAGATATCAAAAATAAAGACCAATGTTGGTGATCATGAAGGACTTCTACCCAACAGTTATATAGATACAGAACTTGACAATACAGTTACCTATAAATGGTCTGGAAGAATCGATGGGTCTGTATCCGAAATCATAAAGACATATGGTTCTGATAATGTTGAACTTGCGTATGCTCCAAATGGTACTTATATGGGATATGGATGGAGAAAGGGAACCCTTGAGTATTTGGAAGCAAGAAAACTTAAGGAAAGTGAAACAGATGAGACTGTTGATATTAAGTATAACGAATATGGTATTTTTGAAGGATATGGTTATATAACAAAAACAATAGAGACTTCCGATGATTACAATCGATATATTGCCGGAGCTGTCATGACTTTATATGATGCAGTAGAAATATATCGTGATATGCAGATGACGGGTGATGACCGTTTCCCTGGCGTTGTTGTGGAACGGAACGCAAATGGTGATGTAACATCTGTATATGTAGAAAAGGGATACGCCGGGAATAAAGTGGAGTATGTCTTGTCAAATGGAGAAGATTCTGATGATCTATCTTACGATACCAAAGATGAAATAAATGATACCGGAGAAGGTTTGTGGATAGCTAAGACCATAGAACGAGGAAATACACCGATTCTTTACTACAATTTAAATGATTTGAATATTACCAGCAATGATCTGTATTATACAAAGGACTCCGATAATACGAAAGAAATTGATAAAGTATTTGGAGCAAACCGTTATGATAAAGATATGTCCATCTACGGTTTTGATAAAGAAGGAAATATTGTAAACATAACGCAAAAGGATGAATATGATTTCACAATCTTTGCTTTCAGGAAGGGAGATACGGACCCAATCTTTGAATTTGCAGGTGGAAATTATAATGAAATAAAATATAACGCAATCAGTAAAACAATCACTGTCGGAAATGGCACAATCATGTATCATTTGGATGAGGATGGAAACCGTGACTCTATGGTTGATCCTCAAACGGGTATTGCCTATGTGACAGAAGACATGCTGGAAGATGAAATACGAAAGGATGCCGCTGAACCTAATCGTGTAGGAGAAAAAATACGTTCAGAATCCTACAAAACATATGGACGAATTTATACATGGCCAGTCAATATTTATAAAGATGGCACAGGCTCTGAAACATTCGAAAAGATTAAGACCAATCGTATTGCATCCATAAATGAAGATACGGACCAGGAATACACAACTGGAACATTTACAGGGACTGAATTTGCCAAGAAATTGAACCCAACCTATGACAAGAATGGCCTGCCGATTTATTACCAGAAATCGGATGAAACTTATGTTAAAGGCGGAGACCTGTTTGATCGTGACGGCGATTATATCGGATATGCTTATAATGATGAGCTGGATAACGACAATGAAAATGCTTATCAGATAAAGGAGCATGAAAACTTATACAATGGCGATGCGGATGACCCTTTTGACCAGAGCACTCATTATCAATATTCAAGTTCACAAAAAATAAAGGTCACAGTTGATATAGATGGTAACTATATAGTGAATGGAAGTAGTGCAGTCCCTACACCTAGAAGAAATGGCTATGTGTTTGCTGGTTGGTTGATTGAGCCTAAAAACCTAAAAGATGGCGGAACCGTGAATGCCTTATGGAAGGCTATAGGTTCAACCATGACAGAAGACCAGAAATCAAAGTGGTATTCTGATAGGGATGCAACAGGCCAGACAAAGACCATGACTGTCACGTTTAATGCAAATGGTGGAGAATTCTGGAATGGAAGCGGAGACATTCATTCGGCTGATAATAAGCTGTATTACAGACAGGGAGAATCTTATATTATTGAAAATACATGGGTAACAGGTGAAAATACGCCAAATAATCCATTTGACACACAAGAAGTAGCAACTGTTGACCAGACAAACAATACATCAAACGATCCGTATAGGGCTAAGACCAGTACTGATGACCAAAAAGGCGGGAAAGTGGATGTCATCAAACGTGTTCCAGTAGGAAAATATATCATGGAAGAGATTTCTTCTCCGATTGGATATACCAAAGGATTTCCGGTTGGTATTTTTGTTAGGGAAAATGAGACGGTTCAGTCTGCTGAAATGATTGACCAGACTATCAAGGTTGAGATTTCCAAGGTTGATGCTGCTGATATGTATACCTTTAACCGGTATGAGGACGGAGAGCTTGAAAAGGATGCTTCCGGTACAAAAACAACAATCACAGAACCAAAAGGAAGTTATTCGTTTGGAAATGTCCCAGATGCGGTTCTTGCCATATATGGAGATAACAAAGACAATACAGATTATGAAAACTGGATTCGTGCGACTGGTTTTGTTTCTGATGATAACAAGCATGAAGATGGTAAAATGGGAAGCTATATTACAGTAGATACATCTAATCCTGTATATATCGAAGGATTACCGGCAGGAAATTATGTCATTTCTGAAATTGTAACTCCTGATGGATATATAACGGCACCGGACACAAAAATTGAAATCGGAGAAACTGGAGATGTGCAACTGGTATTAATCAGTGATGACCATACAAAACTTGAAATTGAAAAATACTATAACGATGGAAATAATAATGTCGTGATGCCGAACATGTATAGAGCAGGCCTGCAATTAAAGGACATGAATGGAAATGTAATATCAGAATGGGAAACAGATGATATTTCAGATTATAAAAACTTCATGAAGGTATATGAGTCTTTGGTTGCAGAAAAAAATGGACCAAATTTTGATACGATTTCTTGGGAAGTTGACCGTTTAGCAATCAGACAATCAGGAACAGATGAGAAGGAAAAATGGTTGGTATCAGATGGTTCAACCGTAATCATTGACCATGGGAACATTCCAGCTGATGCACCAGAGGGCTTTATCGATGCATATAACAACCGGAATAAGGACTCTGAATTGGAATCATTTACTTATAAGATTACAATGACTGCAAATAAAGAATCTGGAAATCCAACAAACCAGATTTGGCATACAAATACAGGAAAAAACATTCATATTTGTACCTATGATGACAACGATTTTGATTCAGAAGGAAAACAGAAATATATTTCAGAATATAAGTTTAATTACAGAAATGACTACAGTGATATCTACAAAAACATGGTATCTTATGATACGGTTGATGGATTGCACCGTTTTGATTATATCCTTGTAGGTAACTATATATTACATGAATCCAAGGTTCCAGAGGGATTCATGCAGGCTTCCGATAAACAAATGGAGGTAAAAGAAACCGGAGATATTCAAAAATATACCATGCTTAATAAGCAACGAGAACTTGTTGTAACAAAGATGGCTCAGGCTGCGGATGGTTCTTATTATGCAGGAATCAGGAATAACGAAATCACTATGTCAAACAGTGGTATTGAAATCAAAGGAGCGGAACTTAAATTATATCGTACTGACCGTTTTGATGAAGCTTATAAGGAAGCATTTAGGAACGGTACAGTGCCAGACAGCGCAACCTTAGTTACTTCCTGGGTTTCTGGAAGTGATGGTGTCTTCACAAAAGAAGATGAACAGAAGGAACGTATTCCTAAAGGTTATAAGGTTGGAGACTATAAACCGCATACAATTAAGGATTTAGAAGATGGCTATTACTATTTAGTGGAAACAAAAACTCCGGATTACTATCGGACAACTGAACCAATTGAAGTAGAGGTGAATAACCAAAAATCAGAACTGAATGTAATAAACAAAATCATGCCTGGAAAGGTGACTGTACATAAGAATAATGAAAATGGGAAAGGACTTGCTGGAGCATCCTTTATCGTGAAAAACAAATCAACCGGAACGATTGCTGGCTATATCATTACTAATAACGAAGGAAGTGGAACATTGATTATAGATGAGATTGGTAAAATTGGAAAGGATGGCATTGTTGAACCGTATACCTTTACAATTGAAGAGACCAATCCACCTGCAGGCTATCAAATAAATAGTGAAGTACATGAGTTTACCTTCCGTGGTAGTGACCATTACGATTATGCAATATCAAATAATCCAGATGATGCAGCTCATGTGAATGGAGTAATTACAATTACGGATAAAGAGACTGCAATCACAATATCAAAATCAGATTTTGATACACATTTCGGAGTATCAGGAGCAACACTTGCTATTTACAAAGCAGAAAATGCAGATGGCGAGTGGAAGCCAATGGGAGATGCAATTGATACTTGGACAACAACATCTGGAAATAATACACATGTTGTAAACGGTTTAATAGGTTCAGCAAATTATGTTTTATCCGAGACAGATGTCCCTGAGGGATATGTAAGAGCCGATGATATATTCTTTAGGATAGCTTCAGATGGTAGAAGTATCAGCCGTATCTGGAGTGACCCAAAAGATAATGCCTATATTGAATTTGTTGCTGATAACACAGGCGCAGTAGAAAAAGTCAATTTTGCAACCAGGACATTTACTGGAGCAAAGACAGTACTGACGGATTTGACAGATAGTACAGTAAAAGAATATGGTACTGCAACAAATGGATTCACATTAACTGAAAATGAAATCACGGATGGCCGTACATACAGACTGGATGAGATTATCAAATATACTGACTCTACAGAAACCATAATCCGAAGTACAACATTCATAGCAAGACTGGATGATGGATTACTAAAGATATATCCAAAAAGTGCCGCTGCTGTTGAAGCGCTAATTACAAATAAAGATGGTTCCATAATAGCAAAATGGATAACAGATGGTAATGTATATTCAATTGAAAATCCTCTTAACACGGATAACCAAAGCCTGACTGTAATTAATACACAACAGGGTAATCGAATACCAGGACAAGACCATGAAGCCGTAGCTGGAGGACAACAAGTAATTTATACAATCAACTATGATGGAAAAGGAAAAGAAGTAGTCTTAATGCCTGATTCACAGACCGACATTATAAGGATGGAGCCAGAAGTTGAGAAGTCAGAAGACGGTAAATATCATTGGACAACAACCGAAGAAGAAGGCACGATTAAATTCATTGCAACCGTAAAAGACAGTGCATCAGGAAAAATAAATCAGAAAGTGCTAATTGATGACAGAACCTACTCATATATGAACCCGGTAGCAGTTAACGAAGGAACTGGCATGCTTAAGAACACTTCCAAGATTGCACTCTACAACAATGTAATTGGAAACAATCCAACAAATGAACTTGCATCATTCACGTACCGCATAACGCTAACGGATATGAATGGGAATCCATTAAGTGGTAGCTATAACTACAGGACGAAAAACGAAAATAACGGAACACACTCATTTGATGCATATGGAACAGAAAAGACATTTGATGTGACATTAACCGGTTCAGATTACTTAATCATCAGCGACCTGCCTTACAATACGAAATATTCCGTTCGCTTGCTTGTGACAGATGATTTTAAATTTGCAGTCCAGTCAGGAACCGTAAATGATTATGGGAATCCAATTAATTTGCCAGATGGAACGACAAAGAAAGAATCCATATCAAATGTTTATTTTGCAAACACAAGGAACCTTGATAACGAGCGTACGATTTTCCAAAGAAATGAAAGCTATGAAGTAACGGAAAGAGTCATCATGAATGATGGAACCATGTTCTCACTATCACAATCTGGATTTACATTAGGAGAAAATTGTGAAGTGAAATCCTTTGATATGAAAAACAGAAAATATCCGGTCATCATTTCGAAACAATACATCACTGGAAATAAGGAATTACCTGGAGCAACTTTGCAGATTCTTGACATGGGTGGCAATTTGCTTGAAGAATGGATTTCAGGAGAAAAAGAACATACCCTTACGACAACACTCACACCTGGAGAAAGTTATATCTTAAGAGAGTTTAACCCACCAGAAGGGTATACCTATGCGGAAGACATCGTATTTACAGTCAATCCGGATGGAACCATTAATCGCGTCATAATGTATGATACCTATACCAGGGTATATATTGATAAGGTTGATGAACATGGAACAAGTATTCCTGATGCAAAATTGCAGATAGTAGACAGCAATGGAGAAATCGTAGATGAGTGGATATCAAATGGATCCAAGCATGAGATTACCAATAAGCTGAAGGCAGATGAAACATATACGCTAAGGGAAGTGATTGCACCAGATGGCTTTGCATATGCAGAGGATCAATCATTCACCGTTCCAAAAGATGATATTCTGATTGTCATCATGCAGGACAATGAAACACAGGTTAAGATAACGAAAAAGTCAACTGAATTAAATGAAGATGGAACCAATGTAACATTAAATGGTTCTACATTACAAATTCTTGACAAAGATAAAAAACCAGTCATTGCAATAAAGGACACAACGAATTTCAAACAGGGTGACATTTTACGGTTTGAATCAAATGAAACAGTTGATATTACAGGACTACTTAATGCGGATGAGTCTTATTACCTGCACGAAGTAAAACCAGTGGATGGATATGCATTTGCCGAAGATGTTTTATTCACAGTAAACAGAGATAATACAATTACGTCTGTAGAAATGACGGATAAACCAATCATCATGACCATTACAAAAACGAATATAACTGGAGATGTAGAACTTTCTGGAGCAGAAATGGAAATTAAAGATGAATATGGAACGGTAATTGACAAATGGATTTCGGACGAAAATAATCCTCATATAATTGAAAAGAAATTGGTGGCAGGAAAGACCTATGTTTTAACAGAAAAAGTATCACCAAACGGATATGCTTATGTGTCAAATGTAACCTTCAAAGTTGAAAATGATGGGAGCATCACTATAAATGGAAAAGAAATTGAAAATAACCACCTATTAGTAAAAGATAAGCCGACTCATGTAGTGATTTCAAAAGTAGATATCACAAATCAAAAAGAGTTGGAAGGCGCTCATTTACGCATTGAGGATATGCAAGGAAACATCATAGATGAATGGATATCTGAAAAGACACCACATGTAATAAAGGGAATATTAATTGCAAGTACACCTGATAGGGATGGCGATGGAATATGGGATGAAGTTTCCAAATATAAACTGATAGAGACCTATCCTGCTGATGGTTATGCTTATGCAAATGAAATAGAGTTTACTGTCTCACCAGATGGTACCATTGATAAGGTCAAGATGGAAGATAAACTAACCCATGTTGAGATATCAAAAACAGATATAACAACTGGAGAGGAGCTTCCAGGAGCAAAATTACAGATTATTGATAAATCCGATGCAGAAAACCCAATTATTGTTGATGAGTGGATTTCAGGAACAACGCCACATATCATAAAAGGCAAACTGATTGCAGGTAAAACGTATGTCCTACATGAGGAAATAACTCCGGATGGCTATACATTTGCAGAGGATATTGAGTTTACTGTTTCTAAAGATGGCTCTATTGATAAGGTGACAATGGAAGATAAGCCAACCCATGTGGAAGTTTCCAAAAAGGATATCACAAATGATGAAGAATTGCCAGGTGCGCATATCCAGATTATTGATAAAGAAGGAAATGTAGTTGAAGAATGGACATCAACAGACAAACCACATATAATCATAGGAAAATTAGTTGCTGGAGAAGAATACACCATGCATGAGGAAGGTGCACCAGATGGATATGGTTATTCAATTGACATTAAATTTACCGTATCTAAAGATGGAAGTGTTGATAAGGTAGAAATGAAAGATAAACCAACACATGTTGAAATAACAAAGTCAGATATGACAACTGGAAAAGAACTTCCAGGAGCAAAACTCGAATTAATTGATGAATCAGGAAACATCATTGAAAGATGGACATCAACAGATAAGCCACATGTAATCATAGCAAAACTTATTGCTGGAAAGTCATATACTCTGAAAGAAACCTATGCACCAGATGGATATGCATATTCAGAAGAGGTGAAATTCACAGTATCAACGGATGGTTCCATTGACAAGGTGGAAATGAAAGATAAGCCAACCCATGTTGAAATAACAAAAACTGACATTACAACAGGAGAAGAACTACCGGGAGCACATATTCAGATTATTGATAAGAACGGTGCAATTATAGAGGAATGGACTTCAACGGATAAACCACATGTAATTGTAGGTAAGCTTGTAGCAGGAAAGGAATATACTTTGCATGAAGAAGGCGCACCAGATGGATATGGATATACAGTAGATATTAAATTCACTGTATCAACTGATGGAAGTATTGATAAAGTGGATATGAAAGATGATACATTAAAGATAACCATCATCAAGTGGAAAAATAAGAAACATGATATCACTGAGACATCACAGATGTTAGGAAAAGCCAAGATGAGGATTATAGACTCCAATGGAGAAACTGTGGATGAGTGGGAAACAAAAGATGGAGAAGTACATGAAATAGTATCCAAGTTCCCATCAACTGGAATATTCATTAATCCAGATGAGATTTATACAGTACAAGAAGTTTCCGCGCCAGAGGGTTGGACGAAAGCGAATGATCAAACATTCTCACCTAACAGGGATGGAAGTGTAAAAATGGTTCATGTAATCGACCATAAGAAAGACAAACCTTGGACGCCGGATGAAAAACCGGAACCATTAAAGCCTACCATTACAATAAGAAAAACAGATGCAATGGATTTAAGTGTCGGTATAGCAGGCGCAGAATATACAATCTATGATTCCAATGGAAATGTTTATCGCACAATTGTTACTGGCGAAAATGGTGAAGTGACATTCCCAAAACCAAATAACGGAACCTACACATACAGGGAAACAAAAGCTCCGGAAGGATACATGATTGATAAGAATGTTTATTCCTTTACAATATCCGATGAAAAAATCACAGGAACTTTAAACATATCAGATTACAAGAAACAGGAGATTGAAATTGTAAAGAAAGATGCCAATACCTTTGCATTACTTCCTGGTACTGGTATTGAAATATATGATAGTCAGGGCAATCTTGTAGCTAAAGGAGAAACCGGATTAGATGGTATTTTCCCATTCATTCCTGAATATGATGATATTTACACTGCGATTGAAGTAAAAGCACCAGAAGGATACACGTTAGAAGGAAAGGTATACATTAAATTCACTATTAAGAATGGAAAAGTTACTGGAGAAACCACCATGTACAATACAAAAGACAGTGAAAAGATAGGTAAGATTGATGCCTCTTATGATCACGGACCAAGTGGAAAAGGATATGCTTGGATTGACGAGAATGGTATATTACGCTTCGGTAAGACAGGCGACAACTTTAAGATTGGATTAGTTGTATTTGGATGGCTCGTTGCTGCATTCGGACTGATTCTACTACTGAAAAGGAGAAAACGACATGAGAAAAAATAAAACTTATCAACAGTTATTTACTATTTTAGGTTTAACCGCTTCCCTATTATTGGGAAGCGGCTATCAAACCTTAGCCAGTAATACAAACCAACCTCAAATGGAATCGCTAACAAAAGAAATCGAATTTCAGACAACAGATAAGGATGAAGATGCTTCAAAATATTTTACATCATCCATAACAGAGAATGATAAGATTTTTCATATTGCGGATATATCCACTGAAATAGTAAACACACAAACAACAGAAGCTGAATATGCAATATATGATTCTCCTGCGTTTATTGATGAAACAATAGTGGAAAAACCAAAAGATACAATTGAACGGGACGGAATAACCTATCAATTAAAATCCACAGAAAAAATATCAAAACGGATTGAAGAACGGATACAGCATGTTGAAACAGAAATAGAGATTAAAGATTTAGAGTGGTTGGATGAAGTCCCTAGAACACGGGAAATCGATATAACGGATAATTCTACAGGACAATTGATTACAGCAGAAATGCCATTAATCAAAATTAAAACAGACACAGAAAAATGGGTAGATACATTTACATTTCCCATTACAATAACAGACTACGATGCAGATTATTTTATGCTTGGAAATTCAAAGGTATCAAAAACGGATTCACTCTTGGATTATAAAGAGGAATTTCTCGATTACCTAGGTCTTCCGAGTGATAAATATAAAATATCATCTATTGAATGGAATGGAGAGTCTTATACTAAAAACGGAACAGAATATCGTAGTGCAACTGCATATGGGCAAAAATTAATTCATGATGTTGTTGCTGTATATGGAGGCGAGGCCACCATGCCAGCTGCAGACGGAATGTATTATCACTGTACCTATATAAACCCGGATAAACCAGGAGGAAGCCTTTATACAATTAAAGCAACTGCAACTTATACATATTCTGTAGCAGATAACGCAGGAAATAATTTCATTGAAAACCTAATGGAATGGTTAAAAGCAAATCCTATAGCAGCTTTTGGTATTGGAACTGTCATCATCATCGGTTTCATCTTGATAATCTTGCTAATCCTATCAAATAAGAAGAAAAAGGAAGAAAAAGAGAAAATTGAAATCGTGGATATAGACAAAAATAAAGAAGGATAATCCTTCTTTATTTTATTACTAGAATTTTCATACTATTAATGTAATACGTTAACCTGAAAAAAAGAGACAATGAAGATAATTTGTGAAAAACAAGACCTGAATTTTATTTACTATTGAACTATAAAAAAAGGCAAATATTGTCTCCCACATAATTAAATGGGAGGAAATAAATATGAGTCATTTTTCATTAGCTATCATTTCACCAGAAACTGCCGATATAGATAAAATCATGGAACCTTTTTACGAAGGTATCGATATGGAGCCATATGTAGCAAAAACAAAACGACAATTAATTAAGAGTGCAAGGGAATACTATCAAGCACGCTATGAGGATTGTCTAAAAAAAGAAGCTGAAATCATGGAGGATGATAAGGATTATTTACCTAATCTTAAAAGAATAACACAAATGACAGACGATGAGTTATATAATTTTGAAAGAGAAAGGTATGATTCAGAATGTTTTGACAAGGAAGGTAATTTAATATCTACATATAATCCAAAATCGAAATATGATTGGTATGAAATTGGTGGCAGATGGCATAATTTATTGGAACTAAAAGAAAAAGATAAAAATGGAAATTCAATCAAAGTAAATCAAGCAAAAATTAAGGATGTCAATTTTGAATCAAATTTAGAAGCATATAATGATGCAATTGCATTTTGGGAGAATTATGTTGAAGGAAAAGATCCAGCTAGTGTTGGCTTTGTTCTTTATCAGCCAGAATATTATTTGAATAAATACAAAACAAAAGAATCCTTTGCAAAATCCAGTTCAACCTTTACTACTTTCGCAGTCATAACACCGGATGGTGAGTGGCATGAAGAAGGAGAGATGATGATGTTTGGTATATCAATCAATGAGGATGATGAGTGGAATGCAAACTATAAAGAACGGTTCCTGGATTGTTCTGATGAGGATTTTATGATTACCATTATTGATTGCCATATTTAAAATATAAAAGAAGGATTATTCCTTCTTTTTTTAACTCCTATTTCCTATTATTTCAGGTATGTGAACCACATTATATATATGATAACCCAAAAACCATTAAGGAGGTATTTATGGAAAAAATTAAAGAATATGAGGCATTAGCGCAAAAACAGGGAAATCCTTTTTCAGAACTAAATGCACAAGATATAATTGAAGCAATTGCACATGCTGGAAGAAACAATGATGTTGACAATATGAGAATTACAGTCAGTGATGATATTGATCGAAACAACATAATATTGGACATGAATTATGAATTTGATGAAGATGAGTATGAAGAATATATAGAGCTGGATGGCCCAAATAAATCTCATTATTCAATCCCAATCATGAGGGATGATTTAAATGGGTTTAACTATCGTGAACTGGAAAATAGGTTAAATCAGTTTAAACGAGAATATGGTCAGGTCGATATGTATATTGACAGTCAATATATGAGGGAATCTGAATTTGAAAAAACAAATATGATTGATGAGGAATCTAAAAAAAGGGAAACACTTACGAAACCTGAATTAGTATTTGCTGCGGATGATATGGAACCAGAAATATTACAGTTAAATCATAAACGGACAAAACTTTCAGAGACTGAAATTCCAGTTGATATTCGCGATATAGCCAACCGATTGGAAGATAAAGGGTATCTCATTCGAATAAAACCAGGTGGACATCTGCTTGTACAGGATAAGAACCTTTTACCGCAAAACTCAATTACGATAACAAGGAAGAATGCTTATATCGAGGATGCCAATATCCAGTCAGCGTTTGATATAGAATTATACAATAAAATGAAAGAGGACGTGCTGCAATCCGTTGATGACAGTTTTTCAACCATCAAGGAAAAAAATCAAGCCTTTGATAACTCCACTGAATTTACGAATATATCCATATTGCAGGTCACAAAGGAGTTATTGGCTGAACACGACCATGATGAAACAAACCTGAATTCTGTGTTTGAAGATCCAAAATTGAAATATCAATTTCTAGATGATAAAGGTAAGGAGTTTTTATCATTATCTCTTGAATATACTGTAAATGATGATAAAGATAAAACCGTATCACCTGTCTTATCCGTAAAGTACGGACCAGAATATGGAGATTTCAAAAAAACATTTGAAATCAAAAATTCTGATTTAGATGCAGTAAAGAAAGATGAACTGTATAAAACAGATTTGGCAAAAGAAATTGATGCCTTTGCTAGAATTGGGAAGCAGGAACGGACTTCTAATTTTGAGTTGATGAAAGCAAGCAAGGTTAAGAAAATATTGGATAAAGATATTTCAAAAGAATTCAAATTCTTAAATAAGGATAAGATTGAATATTTCTCAGAGGTCGCTCTGGATTATTATAGAAAACAGCCTGATTGCACACTTGCTGAATACGAGATAGAAAAGCTAAAAGAAGCGCCATTTTACCGTACTGGCATGTCAAATGATAGGATAACAAATGCACTGAATGATACATTCAAATATATTGAAACCAAAATAGATAATCCTGGCTTTGATAAAATTGAAAGAAGCTCAATTGATTTTGATGACTTCTCATGTCGGGTATATAAGGAAGGAAACCTTGTAAAGGATACAAATGCAAAAGAGCCAATAACCTATGACAGGGAATGGATTACAAAACTGGTTAGACTTGAAGATTCCATCATGGAACTGAGGTATGGTCCTATACAGGATGCATTAAACATCGCCGCTTCTTTCGGTAAAGGTACAAAGGAACTAGTGGAAGGAATTGCTGAGTATAAGGCAGATGGAATTTATAGCGGATTTGATATTGGTCAAGGCATTGGTTCCTTTAAGGAAGGATTGGAATACGGAGCAATCATAACTGAGTTGGAACGGGAATACAAAAAACTGTCGACATCTGAACATGAAAATGACAGAATCGCAGCCATTGATAAGAAAATAGATCTGAAACTACTTCGTGAAGAAATTCATGCAAATACAAATATCTATACCAAGGCAGCCATTACATTACGTGAGAATTGTGATAAAATGATAGATGCTATCAGGGAACTAAAAACGAGTAAGGAAAGGAACACATTAACAGAACCTAAATTGAATTCAATCAAAAAACAGTTTGCTATACTTAGTAAGTCTTTTGTGAATGCATATAATACAATAAACACGTCCCTCCATAACATAAACAATGCAAGCAGAACTTTTTCAAACCATCAGAAAGAAAAATGGAATAATTTCATAAATTATATTGAGGCTAAGGAAAAAGCAATCACCAATTCCATCAAAGACATGTATAATGATGTAAGCAAGAAGGCACAAGTTCTATTGGATATGAAAACATTTACCAAAGAACGGATTGCGGAACAACTAAATGATATCAGTGTAGTAAAGAGATTTGAAAATATCAAATTTGAAGAATTTGGGATACCTGCAAATGAAGTGGAAGAGATGCGACAGGATCTTAAATTCAGATTTTGGAAAGAGATGGATAATGCCATCAAGGATGGTGAGGAAACTGAGAAAAAGCCAGTTAATGAACAGACAAAAGAAGATAAGGACATAATACGATTTGCACAAAATATGAAATTCCAGAAAGAGAAGGTATCTTTTGTTGCTGAACAGATTCATGATAAAATAAAGGAATGTTATAAATCTAATACTCCATATTCGGATGTAATTGAACAATTGGCAAAAACATATCACAATGAAAACATGATATTCAATTTAAGGAATAAAGAAGAATCCATAAAGAATTACAGTGAGTTATCACCTTATGAAAAACAGATGGTACAGGATGTGATGAAAGAATTCATTCATACAGTTCCTTCATTAGAAGAAGCCTTTTTAGATAATGAAAGAATCTTAAACAGGGAAGATGAAAGAGAGAATGATTACGATTCATCAAGGGAAGAAAATGTTTCAGGAAATGCATTAGAAGATAATATATCTGAGTCATTTGTGATAGGAAATGATGATAATACAGAAAAGGATAATGATTCAAATCGTGATGACAGCGATAGATAATTTAATGATATAAAAGGGCCCTAGTTGGCCCTTTTTCTTATAAATCCAGATGAATCTGATAAAAGCCAGCATCGTCCTTCGGCTTAGAATCATTTTTTTCTATCTTCTCAAATAATTTCTGGCTAAAAGATTCTGCTTCTTTTTTGGCTATATTGAGTATTTTCTGTTTTCCTCCCAAAGATGATATCTGAAAAAGGTATACCAGCAAAGACTCCTCTTCAGTTAAAAAAACTTTAACAATCCTTCCTGCTTCATCTGGATGGATGCCAAAATGGAGTTCCTTATTATTATCTATAAGCTCAATCAGATTCGTCTTATTTTCTTTGAACTCCGGTACATCAAATAGTTCATGTACTGGTTTTCCAAGAGCCTCTGAAATCCTATCCATTTGGGAACGTTTAGGTTTTTTGACTTTTCCTTTTATAATCCGGTTGAGCGTGGTAGCTGGTATTCCTGTTAATCTGGATAGTTGAGTTAAGCTTATATCTTTTTCTGCCATTAAATATTCAACCCGATTATTATAAGTTGCGCTGCTCATTATAGTAAACCTCCTAAAAACGATTATCCCAGGCCAATCTTACCACAAAGGATATATAGAAACAAGTGAAAATCAATAAAAACAGTATGACAGACTCAACATAATGGGAATTTAAAATTATTCTATAAAAAAAGAAAGCATTATATAGATATCTTAAGATATATGGAGGTTATGGTAAAATGAGGATTCCTTTGATAACGTTGGCGGCGTTCGGAATTGCAGCTGGTTGTTTTATATGTATGAGTAATATAAATGCAGCGAAAGAGAAAGAAGCTATTGAATTTAGTATTTTAGCTACTGAATATTTCAAAACTGCGCATGCAATAGCTCAAAAAACAAGCCCACTTGTTGGAATTGAAAACAGTGATTTAGAAACAAGGCAACATGCTACATTTGAAGGTGAATTAATCGAAGAGTATGAATCACCCTATGATTTTAATGAACTTCATGCTGTTAATGAGGATATCATTGCATGGGTGAATATTCCTGGTACCAAAATTGATTATCCAATCGTTTTTGATGGAACAGATGATTATCTCCACCAGAATCTGGATAAGGAATATAGTTATTCAGGAACACCATATATTGATAAGGAAGCTGAAAATCCGATGAAGGATGCAGTCAATATCATTTATGGACATCATATGAAAAACGGAACACTTTTTTCCGATATCGACAAGTATAATGATCCTTCCTACTTTGAAACTCATAAGGACATCAATATTTATACTGAAAACGAGGAGTTAAATCTGCACCCTGTTGCTACAATAACGGGTAAAGCAGATGCTGCCATACGCACAATCCAAAATGCAGATGATTTAAAATCATTTGCTGAGGGAAAGAACATAGCAGCTGGAACTATTCCAGACGAAATGGAAGATTTATATGTTTTTGTAACATGTAATTATTCTGGAAATGATTTCCGTACATATCTGATCTGCACGAGATAAGAGAAGGCGTTCTGCCTTCTTTTTTTGTGCCTGTCACTCATAATAAAATTAGTAGGGAGGAAGATATAATGGCAGAATTAAAAAAACAACGAATGGAAGACCTCTATAGGGAAACTTTTGCAGAGGCAATTAAACATTACGGAGAACAGAAATTCTTTTTTTGTGGAAGAAAGATGTATATCCGGCTTAAGAACCAAATCATAATTTCAGTAGACTGGCAAGGAACCGAAACAGCATTTAACAACATTGTGTTAATGGCAATTGATAAATATGGTATACTTGACCAGAACATTACAGCTTTTAAAGTGTTATTTAAAGAAAGTAAATCAGAAAATAATGGACAGGAAAAAGTAGTCAGTATCAGAGTTGCATTAAATGCAACCGGAGAACACACGGTATTATGGTCTTCTCCATTGACTGAGAACGATTTGATGGCCATTAACAATTTCTTGATGACATATGTTGACTTGTTTAACGCATTCGCAGATTAAGAAGAGGAAAACATCCTCTTTTTTTATTTTCTAACGTTCATAAGAGGCTAATTTTTTTTTGTATCCTACATACTTATAATATACCAATATATAAGATATTTTTATAAGGAGGAACTATGGTCTTTTTAATCATATCATATGTACTAATAATTGCAGGGTTTGCACTAGTTTATATGAAAAAAAAGTTAAAGAAAAATGAAATCGGATTAAAAGTTGCAAAAATAACAGATGTTAAGAAAAACGATGGCCATTATGAATTAACAATCAAATACAGTATTGATGAAGGAATTACATTTTTAAAAGGAAGAATTTTGTCAAAGAAAAAGAAACATGTAGGAGAGGATGTCATCATACACGTATTGGAAGATGATAGCGTGGAACTTTATCAAGATGAAAAAATAATCCTCTTTGCATCATTTGGATGTTGGATATTAGGGATTCTAATACTTTGTCTGTTCTGTAAATAGGAGGTGAAAAGATGAACATAACCGTACGTTTGTATAAGCTACATGACTATGATTTGATTTATTTGTATAAGAATCTACAATTCCCAGTTAGGGACGCTATGAAGGAGGCTTTAAAATCCTATGTTAGAAATGAACCGGTATTCTTTAAGCTTCCTGTCAAAAAAACGGATTCAGATAATCTAGAAAAAATCAAGAATGCACAGTTCCATATTAAGTTGGATGAAACAGAGGATTCTGACCTGATACTTTTTCTACAAGGACTCAAAAAATTTTATAGGAATTCATTCCTGAAAAATTTATTACGAGGATATCTGGCCGGTCCGGCCGCCTATGTTTATGAAGATAATCCAGATATTAATAGCAGTATAAATAAAATGGATACCATAGAAAACAGTATGTTAAATATAAAAGAATTAAAATCATTAAAAAAGAGGAAAAAAAGGAAAAAACACATCATACTAACAGTGGAACAAAAAAGGTTATTTGATTTAACAGGAGCACTTGATGATAACGATTTGGAGGTAATAATAAATGATAGAAATACAGGTGAAAATTAATAGTACAGAAGAAGCATTACGAATTGTAAAAGAAGCAGATAAGTTGGACAATGATGTTGATTTTATGAATGGTAGGGTAATGGTAGACGCAAAGAGCGTGATTGGTGTACTATCATCCGACTTTTCCAAGCCATGCAAAATAGTCCTGCTTGCAGAACGTTCGGACCCAGGAGTGGAGACATTCATTCAGACCATTCAGGATAATATTTTAAAAATGGAGGAGACCAAACGATGAAAAATCCCAACTATTTTGATAAAACAGAAGAGTTTGACAATGAAGTCTTAGATTTAATGGTAAAACTTAGGATTGCATGCAATCGGAATAAAATTCCTATGTTCATATCAGTCTGTGTAAAGAATGATGAAGCAGGAAGTACATATAAAAATGAGATGGTAGGCACAACCTCTGCCGGTCTAAAACTGACAGATGATAAAATTGTTAAGTTTGTAAATGTCCTAAATGGATTTGACACGATACCACACAGGGACGACTCGTTTGATGATTTTGAGGAAATATAAAAAATTTGATATTACTAATAGCTAGGATTTTTTATCCTGGCTATTTTGCTATGATAAGTGTATAATTATTGGTAACTATAATATATGGAAGGGAAAATCAATTGAATGATTAATTCTAAAAAACACTATAAAATCAAGGAAATTGATTTATTTAATCTATCTATTCAGGATTTATTAAAAAGTAAACTGTCTGAAACTACTGTATCTGAAATAATGAGCTATTTAGAACAGGAATCTATATCTTTTGAATATAAAAAGTTCTATGTACAAATTGCAGATGGAAAAATATCATATTATTGGGATGGCACATTAGCTTATCAGAATAATACGCACCTATCGTCTGCTATTGTAACAAATTATATTAAAAAAAAGTTTGCAGAAGATAAATTATCAGAACTTATCTGCGGAATAGATGATGAAATTATTACAGCGCTATATCTGATTTATGGCCATGAAAAAAGTGCATTTAATGAAAAACAATTTAACAGCATATTTAGTACAGTGTATAAAATTAAAAAAATGCCTTTATCACCAGAGTTGCATTATTACAATAATACTACAATGCCTTATGTTATAAAAAAACAAACAAAAGATAAAATTCATATTCTTTTAAATACAATGTATAGAATAAATTATACAATTCCTTCGACGCAATATCCAATGCCAGAAAAAGGGAATTTGAGATATTTCTATAAAGAAAACAGTCCCATTTTAAACGACAATGGAGAATTAGATATTATATTAAAAGGACATCACGGAGAGCTCGGTAAATGTTTTAAAAACACTGCAGATGCGATTGACATTCTAACTAGTAGTGAATATAACAAAATACACAAAGTAGAATATTTTGCCGGATGGCTGTTCTCAAATCTAAGCAAGCCAGTCTTTCACGCATGGGTAGTGGTTGATGAAGAATCTGTAATAGATATTAATATATTCAATGAAGTGACTAATAATATTTTATACGATGAAATAATTAGTGGAGAAAAAGTCTTAGATAGAGAAAAGTTAGCATATAAGATAAAACAAATCAACGCAGACCACAGCTCCTTGTATTCCCAATATTACAATTATGGAGATTGTGGAAATTATCTTTATGTAGGATTACCAACAACAAGAGAGAAAGCAGCTGACCTCATGAAACAAATAATCAATGACCCGAAAATAAAAGATTATGATAATGTAAATAAAACAACAGGTGAAAACAAATTGCAGGAGATTTATAAAAGTTTGTAATTCCTAAATCATATTAATTTACCTAAAAATCCTCCATTATATCTATATAAAAGATGAATGGAGGATTGTATATGAAGGTAGCGTTGTTTTTTTGTATCTTAACAGCGGTAGAATTTCTCGAAGTTGCAATGGCATTGTATCTATCCATTGGAGACTTTAAATTCACTGAAAGTGAACCGTTCATAACCACAACGAAGCTTTGCATTGTAGGATCGTTCTTTACTATGGGAGCAGCACTGGCAATTGGTTTGGGCAGCCTACTAATGGACATATTTAGTTGTTTTTTATAGAGAGGGATTGATATCCTCTCTTTTTTTTGTCGAAAACCACATTATATTGTTAGAAATAAACAGGAGGCAAATTATGAAGACTTTTTTATGTACCGCACTCATGGTAATTAGTACAACCATTACCGTACTATGTGCCTCTCCAGAAGTAAAAAATGGATTAGTGGATATAAATTTAGAATGTAAATATGAATTGGAGGGTCAGGAGGTAATACAAAAATATAATACTAATAGTTACTACATCAATGATCAACCATATACTGGCTGGGTTGAATTTGGAGATGGTATGCATTATTATCAAGAAGGACTGCCGGTTCCATATATATATGAAAATGAGGAAATATTTTTATTTGACCGAAATGCCAGATTGATTGAAAAAACAGATACCAGATATGCCGAAATAAATAATATCATCAAAAAAATAAACAGTGTGTCTGAGCCGGAAATCCTACTTGAAACAAACAGCCTAAAATATCTTAAGACGGTCATTGATATATTAAAGGATACTGGATTTGATGATGCTTTTGTCGTCAAGGTAAATAAAACATATCAGTTATGGAAGAATTAAAAAAACAACGCGTATTGCGTTGTTTTTTATTTATTACTGTTTTAGTAAATCATGACTCCTTAGAATGCGCTAATTTCAAAATCTTTTCATAAACTTCATCCATGACATCTGGATGTTCCTTAAGGTATATTTTTGCGTTTTCTCTTCCCTGGCCGATTTTCTCTCCATTATAAGAAAACCAAGCACCTGATTTGTCAATAACACCAGTCTTGACACCAAGGTCAACCGCTTCACCTTCTTTTGATATACCTTCGCCAAAGATAATATCGAATTCGGCTTCCTTGAAAGGTGGTGCTATTTTATTTTTTACCACTTTTACCTTAACCCTGTTTCCGGTAGCCTCACCAGCCAGTTTTAAGGTCTCGATCCTTCTTACATCTAAACGGATGGAAGAGTAGAACTTAAGGGCACGTCCTCCGGTTGTTGTTTCTGGATTACCGAACATTACACCAACCTTCTCACGGAGCTGGTTGATGAATATGATGGAACATTTTGTTTTTGAAACAGAAGCCGTTAGTTTTCGAAGAGCCTGGCTCATAAGTCTTGCCTGCAGGCCTACGACAGCATCACCCATTTCACCCTCTATTTCCTTTTTAGGAACAAGAGCTGCAACCGAGTCAACCACAATAATATCAATTGCACCACTACGTACCAATGTATCAACAATCTCAAGAGCATCTTCACCGCAATCCGGTTGTGATATATAAAGGTTATCCACGTCAACTCCGACTTTTGAAGCATAGACAGGATCCATTGCATGTTCAGCATCGATAAAACCAGCAATACCACCTTGGCGTTGTACTTCTGCAATGATATGTAATGCTAATGTGGTCTTACCTCCAGACTCTGGCCCATATATTTCGAGAACCCTACCTTTTGGTATACCATTCTGACCGAGGGCAATGTCAAGTGAAATGGATCCGGTTGGATAGGTTTCAATCGCCAGATTATTGGATTCGCCAAGTTTCATGATGGATCCTTTTCCATAAGCTTTTTCGATTTTTAAGATAGCGTCATCTAAAGCTTTCTTCTTGTTTTCTGTTACTGTTGTTTTCTCTGCCATTCGTTATTCTCCTTTTTTATTTATCAATTCAGACTTGCTGAGTTTTAATTTTTCTATATGAATCTCACATATATAGAATGACTGTTTTGGGATAAAACGAAAACAAAGTTTAAAAAAATCATGCTAAAAAGCAGGAGATAAATCATATTATTTTTGGAGGAAAATACAATGGAGATTAACAGACGAAAATTATTTAAACCACAAATCATTTTAATTTCACTCCTCATCATAACTATGATATTACACATAGCCGGAGGAGTTTTTAAATATGTCTATTCAGATAGAAAGATTATATCAATAAATGAAAGTGATTCTGTTTACGTATATGATGAAGGGAACCTTTTGTCGGAAACTGTAGAGGATAAGGTTAATTCTATTTTATATGGAATGGAAGAAACGGCAGATGTGAGGCTCTTGGTTGTTACAATAGGATCATTTGATGGATTAACACCAGAAGAGTATGGGAACCGTTTATTCAATAAGCTGAAGATCGGCAGCAAAGAAAAAAACAATGGATTATTATTATTAATATCCAAAGAAGAAGCAAAGGTCCGACTGGAAGTAGGTGTTGGACTTGAACATATAATTCCGGATTCTATTGCAGGTAGGATACTGGATGAAAAATTTGTTCCATATCGTGATATCGGAGATTATAATTCAGCGGTAATTAACACTTGTAATGGTATCTATGCGCAGTTTGATTCATCAGTAGATAAGCAAAATACGACAATTCCTGATGTACAAGAAAACAATTCAATACCTAATGCTTTAACCATCTTTTATTTAATTGGAAGTACTTTTTCCATTGGTTCAAATATAGTTTTTGGAACGCTATGGATATTATTTGGAGCAGTGCTGATTTATTTAATTCGAAAGACATACATTTTAATGAGATATAATGAACAGGATGGTGAAAAAAACATTAAGGCCTGGAAACCTATGACAGATAAGTTTTTAAATATATTTTCAATTATTGTATTTGCTTCATACATGTTGATTCCATCAGTCAGCTATGTTATCACTTTGCTATATTTTTTAAGCTATCTGTACGATATTTTAGCAATATGGAAGAAAGGGATAACAAAAGAACGATTCACAATTCATGTATTTTCATCTTTCTTTGAACATAATTCTGGAGGCAGAAGCGGAAGTAGCCATAGTTCTAGCCGCAGATCGAGTCATTCATCATCAAGCAGCAGCCATTCATCATCAAACCATGGAGGAAGAAGCGGAGGTGGAGGTGCTACAAGATAACAGAAAAAGCCCAGAAGGGCTTTTTTAAATACGTAATGTAAGATTCCTGTTATCCTCCAAGATATAGGTAACAGTTTGTTTTTCACAGATTTTCGAAATGACTTTGGGCTTCATCTTAAAGGAACAGAGTCCTAAATGAATTGCCAGATGTCCATCTTTGATTGAAACATGATAGGTACCATTTACAAGGCTTTTACATTCCTCTGGACATGCAACTAACTTTCCAACAATCAGTTCATCCTTAATGTTAATCGTGTTTGCTACCATATCTTACCTCCATCTTTCTAAATGATAATAACAGTATGCATTCAAAAAAAAGCAGATAAATCTTAATTCGTAATGGATTCCTCCGTAGAGGACTCTATAATGATTTCAGTATCAGAAATATCATCGACTTTCTTGATTTCATAAACTTCCGGATACTGTCCAGGGATGCTCATTGTCATAACATCAGAATGATAAACCTCATAATCATGGTCTGTAGAAAAATCATCCGGTAGCAAGGTCTGTTCACTTACAATAGCTATGAAATCAGCGCCATTCTCATCAGTGAATAGAGCCTGTTTATTTCCATAGTTATCAATTACCTCAGATAAATCCTTTAATGTACCAATTGTCACAATGGCATTCTGTTCAGCTGGTTTTGTACTGTCTACATGTTCTGTTGCCGGTTCTGTGTCATCCACAGCAATTGAAACAGATTCTGATATGGTGGTCTCCACAGGTGTTGGAGAATCTGTATTGCTACTGCAGCCAATCAAGGAAGCAGAAACCGCCAACACGAAACAGGTTTTATAAAATATATTGTTTTTCATAATAGTAATCTCCTTTTATTTATTCCCAAATAGTATGCATGGTTAGGTACTTTATGTAAGAACAAATTTTCACATATTAATTGAGTAATCTTAAGAAAAGAAGGAGATACTCAATGAAAAAGCAATTAAAAGAAATTAATGTAGGTAGTTTACTAAAAGAAATTGATGAAGCAGAGGAAACCGACATCATTGCTGAGTCTAAAATAGGTACAAAACGGACAAAAGCTGAATACGAAATTGCATTTAAAGATGCAAATGATTTTGCAATCCGCAAAAAAAACAAAAGAACAGATAAACTTCTTGTTTCTATTTACAGTAAAAATCTACTTTATATTTATGATAATAATAATGAAAATATCGAAAAAATATCCAGAGTGGAACAACTAAATGGATTTTTTAATGATATCAAAGCAGACGACATAATAATTCCTGCAGAAGCAGCCAATTACTTAAAAAAAGGAATTTCTAAATGTCAACTCGATGACTGGTACAATTTTGTTACAGCTAATAATGGACTAAGGATGTTTGTACTTTCTGGATTGTGTTATTTCAATCATCAAAGTAGCAATTTAGAAAAAAAACTAGGAGAATATTATGAAAAGGATAAAAGCTTATTAAGATATATCATTGCCAATAGTGAGGATGCATATGAAGATAATAAGTTGAACACAATCCTTTCATATGCGTATGAGATTTTAGAATTGTCCGACCTTAGTACCGCAAAGTATTTTTTTGATAAATATAAAATGTCTGCAATTGAGTTACGGCATACAAAGAATCTATTGGATTTCAAAAAATTCAATCTGAATACAAGAAGATTCATTGATTATATTCTATTCGATTTATATAAACAGGGCGCTACAGGCGCTGTATTAACGACATATTATGATTATTTAACAATGTCGGAAAGCTATTATGGAACAATAAAAGAGAAATACCCAAAAACATTACTGACAGACCATATGATATTGTCAGCGAAAATAAATGAAAAAGAAAGCATTAGCCAAAACTCGGAAAAATTTGAAACAATCATGAATGAATGTGAAAATTTTGGTTATTCAACCTTGACAGATAAATTTGTAATTGTAATGCCTAAAGAATCAATCGAATTAGTAGAAGAAGGACAAACGTTATGCCATTGTGTTGCATCATATGTTGATAAAGTGGTTGCAAATGACTGTATTGTCGTCTTCATGAGATTAAAAGAGAATAAAGAAACACCCTATCTTACAATTGAAATATTACCAGATCGAAGCGTCCCACAGGTAGAAGGCATGAACAAGCGAAGTGAATTAACAAAGGAAGAGGTCGACTTCATCAAAAAGTGGGCAAAAGCAAGATCGTTAAAGATAACTGCAGATAATGTGATTAATTGGAAATGAGGAGGAAAATTATGCCAGTAACAATGAATGAAGAATTAATTAAAGAGCAGGATAATGTGTCCCTTATTAAGGAATACATAAATAAATATAAAGAAAAATACGATGAAACATTATTCGATATGGATGATGAAGAACCGGCAGTACCAAAGAGAGAAGTTAAAAAGCGAACAGCTGCGGATTATTTTAAAGTAATCTTATCAAGTGGTATTGATACAATCCTACAGAAACAGTTTAAAAAAGAAATTTATCAGTTGATTATGATGCCGTCACAGGATAAGTATTTGATTAAAAAAGGTGAAGCAATACAGACAATAGAAAATATGTCTATGGAAGATTTCCAGAACTTTTTCAAACAGCTCAAGAAGGATGATTCTATTAAAATCAACAATATTGTGTTTGGAGAAATCACACGAGAAGATATACCATTTATTTACAGGATGATAACAGGTTACAGGCAATACTTATCAAATGGAATGATGTCACTTAATCTATACAAGACAATGCTTTATGAAGGAACTAGTTACTATTACAGAGGAGATAGAGATACCATAACAAATATGGTTTATCTTGATTTATTAAAAAATGAGACATTAATGAAATATATAACAGTAAAAACACCCATACTTCAGAATAACAAGAAGTATGATGTAAACTTCGTTGAGGCAGTATTAACGATTAAAGAACTTGTAGGTTATGACTATGCAAGGTATTTTATTGATTCTTATAAAAAATCATCGATACGATGTATGATTGATAATAATTTTTATTATAATTATAGTTATAATTATGGATATCGTTCTTTACATGATAGGAACAGTTCAGAAATCAAGCTATTCTTTAGTACCTGTTTAGACAAGAAATACAACCTCAATATCAAGCGTTTCATTAATTACGTGTGCTTTGATTTATACGGACAAGGGTTTTTGTTCATTCCAACACGCGTATACATGGATTATCTGGAGATGAATTATGCATATAATGGTAAAGTCATTAATAAATATCCTAAAGCACTATTCACAAATCATGATATCATGACAAAAACAGTTGAAACAGATAAAGAGATACAGAAGATACTTGAAAATGAAAGAAATGCAAGAATGGTAAAAATAGAAGCTGATATTGCAGAACGGGAAAATAAAGAAACATTTAATATTTTCAGGGAACAATATAAGGAGTTTGAACAGTTATTCAATGTGGAAGACCATATTGTCTACTCCTATAAGGATATGGTTCTGTTAACACCTGAATCGGCTCGTGAATTGATTGCAGAAGGAAATAGTTTAGGCCATTGTGTTGCAACTTATATTAAACATGTGGCAACAGGAGATTGTCTGATTTTATTTGTAAGACGCTCCAATGATTTGGATTCCTCTTATCTGACTGTGGAAATCAGGAAATCTGCAACCGGAATAGGGAGAAAGAGATTTGTGATTTCACAGATTCAAGGAGATTGTAAACGGACAGTATTAGATGAGAAAGAGAAGAAATTCTTTATCAAATTTATTGAAGATACCGGAATCACGTTCTCTAATTACAACTTAAGAGAGGCTGCAAAGACGGCATAAAAAGGGCGTATGCCCTTTTTTTATGAAACCCTTAATCGGATAAAGCGTTTTTATATGGATAGAACCATTAAACCATCATCCATGAATGATGTACTTAAATGGAATGGGATGTGGATATCAATCAAATAAACCCTTTATGGAATGATGTATTCATTATCCTCATTAATTATGTTCAAATCATATTCTGCAGGTTTTATTTTTATGACATCCGTATATAGTGTGGGTTCAGAATCCTCTGATTTCGTTAAATATATGATTTCATAAGTGGCTCCATCATTAAGGTCATATGGCATTTCAGTTAAAGAGCCGGCTTCAGCCACAAATTCGTTACCATGATCATCAAGGAATGTAACAAAGACAGCACTATCGGCTTCATCGATAGACTGAAATATACCTGAAACCAGGTGTATGGATTTTTCATACGAAATCGGATTAACATCCATTTGCTTATCTGAACAGGATACAAGAAATACACAAAATATACATAACAAGAGTAAAAAAATAAATCGTTTCATGGACACCTCCTACTATAAATATGTAAGATGACAAAAAGAAGCAGATAAACTGCTTCTTTTTATGAATACTAAAAGAGATAAACATATGAAATAGCGGGAGAGGGATTTGAACCCTCACCTCTGGGTTATGAGCCCAGCGAACATCCTGATTGCTCTTTCCCGCAAAACTGATGAAGGGAGTCGGACCCTTAATAAGTACCAATTACTACACCAGTTAAGATCTAAAGGAGAAAAGGACATATCTTATGGCCTAAATAAGATATACCTTGCAAATCTAAGGAATTTGAAAGCTGATATACGGATTCGAACCGTAAACCTGCTGGTTACAAATCAGCTGCACTACCATTGTGCTATATCAGCAAAAAGCAGATAACGGGAGTCGAACCCGCATTTCAAGCTTGGAAGGCTAGAGTCATCGCCATTAGACCATATCTGCATACAAACTAAACATACTTCTTCCTTGCCATCCGGCAAATTCTGGATGGGAGTTCTATCTCCAATAAATGTGTCACCATTTATTTTTAGACTGGTTACTCTGGCCAGCGACATTTAGTTTTGTAAGGACAATATGTCCTTAAGTACTACCGGTAGGAGTCGAACCCACAATCGCTGGATATAAGCCAGGTGCAACGTACCGCATCACCTCAGTAGTATATTAATTTTGGGATATAGCCAAAGCTCCAGGAGGGATTCGAACCCACAACCTTCTGATTACAGGTCAGCTGCGCTGCCAATTGCGCCACAAGAGCATGACGGGACTTACAATATCTGCGCTATATTTCCATGTCCGACTTACCATGGTTACATCTTAAGCTGTAATGTTGGGAAGATAGCATCGTGTTTACAATCAGGTATGATATTGCAGTATCCGAGCGGAGTGACTGGGACTCGAACCCAGACACCAAATCACTTTGATTACTAACGGTTTTCAAGACCGTCGCCTTACCAATTAGGCTTATCACTCCATAGTTTAAAAAGATTGACTAATGAGGAAATAAATTCAGATGGATATTTCATATTTCATAGAAATTAATCTTCAACAAATTCAAATATCAAATGATATACTGGTTTATTGTTTCTTATTCCATTTAATATCTTTTGACCAGCACTTTTAAAATTCTTATTTTTGGAATAACCATAATTAAAAAGATATTCTCCGGCTTTGTAACAAGACTCGAATTCAATATTTAAATCAATACATTTTATTTTTATACGATTGCTTGGTACGATTTGACGTTTAATATAAACACTTTGTAAATCTATATTATTTTTTTTAATGGACAGATATTCATCCTGTGTCATCCAATAATAATTAAATGCTGAACATTTTGTTTTACATGACTTTTTTACACAATATTTGAAATTACGATATGTGCATATTTTGTTTTTTTCATACCATTTATATGCTTCATAAATATTACAAAAAATATTTGTGATATTAAAATTTTTGTCCATACAAACAATTTTTGTTATATTATCAAGTATTCTATGATTATTCTCCTTTATTATGTTCGAGATAGTATAAGCGCTAACACCAATGTCATTAGCAATACATGAAATTGAATTTCCACTATTATATCTTTTTAATACATCATTATGGTCTATTTCTAAAATTGCATTTCCATCTCCACCTAATGTTGAATTGTAGCCATTTTTAAAAGAATCATATAATTGTATATAATACTTTTCTTTGTCATTTAATATCTCATTATCATATTGCCCTATTAATTCCATTTTGAAATTATTCTCTCCATATTTTTTTATTGCATTATGGAATTTACAATTTGTCCTATCAGAACGATAAGTGTCATAAATATGTCTTTTCCATCTTTTTTCCAATGAGGTCAAAGTCTTACCAATATAAACTTTTTGGTTTATTTCATTTGTTATTTTATAAATATATCCCATAAAATCACCTTATAAATTTCTGAAAGTATAAAAACCATATAGAAACGCAGATACCGGGACTCGAACCCGAACACCATTAAATAACAGCTACTAAGTGCTTAGCAGGCACTTTCCTTACCAGTTAGGATTATATCTGCAGTATTACAAAAAATATTAAAGATTATTGGTAAGCGCTTTATAATCGACCGGATAGCAAAACTCCAACTTTTGTGAGATACTTCAGATACTTGGAGTAATTCACTTCATATCTGGAGACCGTACTGCTCTATATGCCGGACTACAAAGATGAGCCCGAAGGTA